>MDTB01158112.1_pt1 | contig 17441 bp, 15 predicted proteins | sample 811161 | NCBI WGS metagenome assembly MDTB01 (sample SAMN05326650, study PRJNA326480) | marine metagenome | isolation source: seawater | place: Mediterranean Sea | collected 2009
AAAAAGAAAGTGTAAAATTTCAGATTTTCCATCATTTTTACAATGAGCTATTTTTGATGCATTAAGCGCAGCCAAGTCTAATGGGAAGCTTCTAAACTCTATTCTTACCAAACCTTTATCAATATAATCTTTTTTGAGTTTTGGATAAATTTTTTTGTGAAAATTTGCACAATAACTACAAGTAAGCGACTCATATACTATTATATTAACTTTAGAGCTTTCTTTGCCAACAATTATTGAATTAATTTTTATATCGGCTTTTAAAAAGGTTAAGTTAGACAAAAATATAATTGTAAGTATAAAGATTTTTTTCATTTATTTTTTATCCTTAAAAGTTAAAAGTTTTATTTTGTTAACAAACTCATATCCTAAAAATTTATTAATTCTTTCAATTATAAAATTTCTTGAATATTCAACGTCAACTTCTTTACCTCTTTTAACCATTAAATTTAGCCTCTTTATAGACAATTCTTTATAATTTTTAAAAGATTTTGGATAACAAGCGTCAAAAAGATCATTTCCAACAATTTTCTTCCAGTTATCAACAATTTTAGAATAAATATTAGCTTTTTTAAAAATAGTTTCTCTAATATTTTTTGGTAAGCTATCTTTAAAAGGTCTTAGGCCTTGAATTGATTTTTTTCTTTGCCTAATATTATTTTTTAAACGCATATGAAGAAAGAAAATATATCAAAAAAAATTCTGGATTGGTACGATAATAATAAAAGAATACTTCCATGGAGAAAAACTAAATCTAAAAAAGATAAATATTATTATATATTAGTGAGTGAATTCATGCTTCAACAAACACAAGTTAAAACTGTAATTCCTTATTTTGAAAATTTTATAAAGAAAATTCCAAATCTCAAGAAACTTTCTAACATCAATGATAAACAGCTAATGAAATGTTGGCAAGGTCTTGGGTATTATTCAAGAGCAAGAAATTTGAAAAAAACTGCAAAAATAATTTTTTCTAATTATAAAGGAAATTTGCCTAATAATTTTGAAGATCTTAAAACTCTTCCAGGAATTGGAGAGTATACAGCAAAAGCTATAATGGCTATCGCTTTTAATATACCGGTTATTCCATTGGATGGAAATGTTGAGAGGGTGTTAAAAAGAATTTTCTATCTTAAAACTGAAAATGAAATTTCCAAGGATAATCTAAATAAAAAAAAAACTTTCTTTGGTACTTCTAAGAGATCTAGCGATTATGCCCAAGCAATAATGGAAATTGGAGCAATGGTTTGTAAACCCATATCTCCTTTATGCAACAAGTGTCCTTTATCAAAAAAATGCACTTCTTTTAAAAAGAATGATTTTGAAATAAAATCAAAAAATAAATTTAATAAAGTAAAATATTTTGAAGCTAAAATTTATAGCAACAATCATAAATATTTGTTAATAAAAAATAACAAATTTAATTTTTTAAGAAATCTATTAATTTTTCCCATGAAGGAAGTAAAAGAAAATCAATTTAAATCCTCAATTGGAAATAAGATAAATATTAAATTGTCAAATATGAATATGAAGATCACTTTAAGTAGAAATAATTTTAATAAAAAAGTAAAAGGAGATTTTATGTTAGATAAAAATAACTTTAATAAAGTTATTTTACCATCATTTACTAAAAAAATATTTAAAACTGTTTCAAAAAATTAATGAAAAAAATTGCTATTATTGGATGTGGAATCTCTGGTTTATATTTTGCAAATAAATTGCTAAGTAAAAGAATTTACGATTTTACCATCTATGAAAAAAAATCTGAAATTGATTTAAATGATGGTTATGGAATTCAGCTTTCAGTTAATAGCATTAAATTACTAAATGAAATAGGTTTTAATAATATAACTGCCAATGAAATATTTTTTCCTAAAAGAGTTAATTTTTTTGATGCTAAAACTTGTAAAAAGATATGTGAAATTGATATTTCAAAATTTAATAGTGAAAACAAAAGATACACCACTCTAAAAAGATCAATTTTGATTAAATTTCTTTTAAACAATATTCCAGCAGGAAAAATTAAAAGTAATTTAGAAGTAACTCGAGTAGAACATAGTGATAAAGTTAAACTTCATTTTTCAAATAACGCAATCGAAGAATTCGATTATTTGGTAGTTTCTGATGGAATTTTTTCTAAAACAAAGTCAATTATTTTAGAAAAAGATGTAAGTCCACAGTTTTTTAATTCAGTAGCTTTAAGAGGCAATATAAAAAATATAGATAATAATGATATTTCACTATATTTAGGTCCAAATTTTCATTTTGTAATATACCCAGTAAATCAAAACAAGGAATTTAATTTTATATCCATAATTAGAAAAAAACTTAAGAATAACGAAATTTTTAATCAAAACTTTTTTGAAAATAGAGAATTTTTAAAATCCTTAAGAAATGAAATATATCAAAAAACTTCCTTGGATTTGGCTGATAAGTTGGAAAATATTAAATCCTTTCCTGTTTATGTTAGTAAAAAATTTACAGATTGTAATTATAAAAACATCTATTTTATAGGGGATGCATTGTTTTCTTTTCCGCCATCATTTGCGCAGGGTGCATCTCAATCAATAGAAGCAGCAAATGAAGCCTTTGAAGAAATAAATAATAATACATATAGCTATTATAAAAAAAGACGTTTGAAAATCAAAGAAGTTAATTTGAGATCAAAATTAAACCATTTTCTTTTTCATCTTTCAAATCCTATTTCAATTTTATTTAGAAATTTTATTTTAAAAAAATTAACAAATAGTAAATTTTTTTTAAATAACTATTTGGGCAAAATTTATAGGGATTAATTTTTTTTAAGAAGTCTGTTAAGGTGGAGAATTGGTTCGGTATACCCAGATGGTTGAAATCGTCCGTGAAATATTAATTCGCATGCCGCCTTAAAGGCAATAGACTTGTCATAATTATCTGACATTGTTTGATATGGAGCGTGTCCTTTCATGCTCGGGTCTTTAAGATTTTGACTATCAACAACTTTTGCCATTTTTTTCATTATTTCCAAGACCTGTTTTTTACTGCATATGCCGTGATAAAGCCAATTAGTAATATGTTGACTACTTATTCTGCAAGTGGCTCTATCCTCCATTAAACCCACACCATTTATATCAGGAACTTTTGAACAACCGACTGACTGATCAACCCATCTAACAACGTATCCTAAAATTCCTTGCGCATTATTTTTAAGCTCTTTATTAATTTTTTCCATTGACCAGCCAAATTTATTTGTAACAGGTATTGTAAGTAAATCTGAGAGTTTTGCTGCTTTTCGTTTTGAAAGTTTTTTTTGTATATTAAATACATTAACTTCATGATAGTGCAGAACATGAAGAGCGGCAGCTGTAGGCGATGGTACCCAAGCACAATTAGCTCCTGCGAGAGGATGTACAATTTTTTGTTTCATCATGTCTTTCATTAAATCTGGCATTGCCCACATGCCTTTTCCTATTTGTGCTTTTCCAGAGAAGCCACACGCAAGTCCTATATCTATATTGTTATTTTCATATGCAGATATCCATTTTGATGATTTCATATCACCTTTAAAAATCATTGGTCCCATTTCCATTGAAGTGTGAATTTCATCGCCGGTTCTATCTAAGAAACCTGTGTTAATAAAAAAAACTCTATTTTTGAGTTTTCTTATACATTCTTTTAAATTAACAGATGTTCTTCTTTCTTCATCCATAATACCACAAAGAATAGAATATTTTTTTAAACCTAATACTCTCTCTACTTTTTGAAAAATTAAATTTGTAAATTCACATTCTTCAGGACCATGCATTTTAGGTTTTACTATATAAATAGATTTAAATTTTGAATTTCCTTTTTTCTTAAAATCATGAATACATGCTAATGAAGTAATAAATGCATCAAGGATTCCTTCAGGACACTCAGATCCATCTTTTAATAAAATTGCAGGATTTGTCATAAGATGACCTACATTTCTATTTAATAATAGTGATCTACCATGCAGTTTTATTAAATTCCCTTTTGCAGAAATATATTTTCTATCAGAATTAAGCTTTCTTAAGGTTTTTCTTCCATTTTTTATAAATTCAGCTTTTAAATCAAGTTTCATTAATCCAAGCCAATTTCTATATCCTAAAATTTTATCCTCAGCATCAACTGCTGCAACACTATCTTCGTGATCGCAAATAGTAGAAATGGCAGATTCCAAAACAATGTCATGTATTTTTAATATATCTTGATTTCCATCTGGATTGTTTACTTCCATTTTTCCTGATTGGTCAAATAAAATATCTATATGAAGGTTGTTATTTTTAAACAAAAGTGAAACGAGTTTATTTCTATTTTTTCTGTAACCAACAAATTGCTTTGGATTAATTAAGATTAAATTTAACTTATGATTTTTAACTTCAGGAATCTGAGACAAGTTTTTCCAACTTTTATTTTTTAATGGTATATATTTGTCTAATAAATCTCTAGCAAAGTTTATAACTTTTTTACCTCTTATTGGATTATAAGTTTTACCTTTTACAGCTCCTTTTGTTTCTGGTATTAAATCTGTTCCATATAAACTATCATATAGACTTACCCATCTTGCATTAGCTGCATTTAATAAAAATCTTGCATTTGAAACAGGACACACTAACTGTGGTCCACATATATTTGATATTTCTTCATCTACATTTTTGGTTCCAATTTTAAAATTAGATTGTGATTTTATGAGGTACCCAATTTCTTTTAAAAATTTTGTATAATTCTTTAAGTTAATTTTTTCTCCTTTTCGATCTATGTGCCAGGAGTCAATTTTTTTTTGCAGGCTCTCTCTTTTTAACAATAATTTTCTATTTATTGGAGAAAGTTCATGTAAACACTTGTTTAAACCAGTCCAAAATTTATTTTTACTTACCAATGTGCCTGGCAATAATTCTTTATTTATAAAATTCGCAAGTTTATTTGATACAGAAAGATCTTTGATTTTTACGTATTTTTTCTTCATTTATTTAAAAATTAATGAGCTAATATAGCTTTTTGTCACTAAAATAGTCAATTTACAAAATTAACATATAAAAATTTACCATTTTCTTGCCCATATTTGCTTTATAAAGTGATTTAAAAATGAGAAATTATTTAAATTTTGAAGAAGAGATAAAAAATCTAGAAACTGAGGTTGATAAATTAAAGGACCCTTACAATAACGAAGGACTTTCAGAAGTTGATACTAATAAAATTTCAAAAATTCAGTCAGAAATAGATCAAAAATTAAGAGAAGTTTATTCGGACCTAAATCCTTGGCAAACAACTTTAGTAGCAAGACATGAAGACCGACCAAAATCTAAGTTTTTTATAGATAACCTTTTTGAGGAATTCATACCTATATCAGGAGATAGGTTTTATGGAGAAGACAAATCAGTATTGACAGGTTTTGCAAAATTTGATGGACACTCAGTTTTGGTTATTGGTCAAGAGAAAGGCGACGATCTAGACTCAAGAATTAAAAGAAACTTTGGAATGATGAGACCAGAGGGATACAGAAAAACTATACGATTAATGAAGTTGGCAGATAAGTTTAGAATTCCAATAATATCTTTTATAGATACTCCAGGAGCTTATCCAGGAGTTGGAGCTGAAGATAGAGGGCAAGCAGAAGCAATAGCAAAAACTATTGAATGCAGCATGGAACTAGGCGTACCAACTTTATCAATAATAATTGGTGAAGGTGGCTCAGGTGGAGCTATAGCTCTATCTTCATCAAGTAAAGTTATCATGCTTTCAAATGCAATATATTCAGTAATTTCTCCAGAAGGATGTGCAACAATTCTTTGGAGGGATCCAACAAAAACATTAGAAGCCGCTAAGGCAATGAAACTTTCAGCAAAAGATTTATTAAATTTAGGAGTAATTGACGAAATCATAACTGAGCCAGTTGGTGGCGCTCATCGAGATAGAGATTTAACTTTAAAAAATATTAAAAATTCAATTGGAAAAAACTTAAACGAACTTAAGAACCTAAATAGAGATGAAATTATCAATCAAAGAAAAAATAAATTTTTATCTATTGGGAGAGGTGGTGGTTTTACAACACAATTAACAGACGAAAGTTCATTGAGCATGAAAGTAAGTTTTTTTGGACATTTAAAAAAAATTACTTATATGTTTAAAAAGGAGTTAATTGTTGTTGGATTTTTAATTTTATTATTTTTTGTTTTCTATTCTTTTTTATAAAGCACCGCAGCAAAACTTATATTTTTTACCAGTTGCCTCACATATATCGTTTCTTGATACTTTTTTACCCTTGTTTAATATTAAGAGACATTTTGGGTTATTAACCACACTAGTACTTTTTTTCATATTGTCTTGTTCATTTTTTTTTTCGACAATTGTCAAATTAATTAAAATGGCAATTAAATCTGTTTTAAGTTTATTTAATAAGTTTTCAAATAAATTAAAAGCTTCTTTTTTATATTCAATTAATGGATCTCTTTGTCCGTAAGATCTTAATCCTATAACTTGTCTCAGTTGTTCTAAATATTGAATATGAGATTTCCAATTTAAATCTATAGTTTGTAAAAAAATTCTTTTTTCTAACTCTTCAGCTTGATCTTCTAAAAGATGTTTAATTCTCACATTTCTTTTTTCTTTAAACTTTTCTTTAATTTTTTTTTCAAATCCTTCTCTTTTTTCTTGAACTAAATTTTTTACCTCAATTTCTGTAAAACTTTTACCAAGTATAGTCTTTAAATTATTATTAAAATCACTATTTTTTGAACCAGCAATATCTTTATTTCTTAATTCAACCAATTCTTCAATAATCTCACTTAAAAAATTATCTGAATAATTAAATATTTCTTTACTTTTTATAACTTCATTCCTTTGAGTAAAAATCACATGCCTTTGATCATTTAAAACGTCATCAAATTTTAATAACGTTTTTCTTATATCAAAATTTCTTGCCTCTACTTTTTGTTGTGCACGTTCTAGAGCTTTATTTATCCATGGATGCTCAATACTTTCTCCATCTTTTAAACCAAGTTTTTCTAAAATGTTGTTCATTGACTCTGAACCAAATATTCGCATTAAATCATCCTCTAAGCTTACATAAAAAATAGAATTTCCTTCATCACCCTGCCTTCCCGATCTGCCTCTTGCTTGATTATCTACTCTTCTAGACTCCATTCTTTCAGTACCGATTACAAACAGTCCTCCTAAAGATTTAATTTCATTTTTTTCATTATTTTTATTCTCTTTTCCTCCTAACTTAATGTCTACACCCCTTCCAGATATACTAGTTGTAATTATTATTGATTTTTTGGTCCCAGCATTGGCTATTATTTCAGCTTCTTTTTCATGGTTTTTTGCGTTTAAAACAATGTGTTTAATTTTATTTTTTTTTAACAAATTGGAGTAATGTTCTGACTTATTGATACTGGCAGTAAACACCAAAAGTGGTTGACCTTTGTTATTACATTCTTTAATTTTATTTATTATAGCATTATCTTTTTCTTTTAATGTTCTAAAGATTACATCGTTCCAATCTTTTCTGATCATTTTTTTGTTTGTTGGGATGCTTACTACATGTAAATTATATATTTCAAAAAATTCTTCTGACTCAGTTGAAGCGGTTCCGGTACATCCAGATATCTTAGAATAAAGCTTGAAATAATTTTGATAAGTAATAGATGCTAGAGTTTGATTTTCTACCTGTATATCTATTTTTTCTTTAGCTTCAAGGGCTTGATGCAAACCATCGCCATATCTTCTTCCTTCAAGAATTCTACCAGTAAGTTCATCAATTATTTTTAGTGATCCGTCTTTAACGATATAGTCTCTACCTTTCTCAAATAAATGATTTGCTCTTAGAGCTTGGTTTACATGATGCACTAAATTTAAATTTTCTGGATCATAAAAATTATTATTTATTAAAACACCAGCATTAGAAAATTTTTTTTCCACATTGTCGATTCCTTGATTAGTTAATAAAATATTTTTATCTTTTTCATCAATTTCGTAATCCTCTGGATTTAATTGTTTTACTAATTTATCTACTGATAAGTACTTATCAGTCTTATTTTCTGCAGCACCTGAAATAACAAGAGGAGTTCTAGCTTCGTCAATCAAACATGAGTCAATTTCATCGACTATAGAAAAGTGATGTTCTCTTTGTGAAATTTGATCTTTATGAATTGACATATTATCCCTTAGGTAGTCAAATCCTAATTCACTATTCGTTGCGTAAGTTATATCACATGCGTAATTTTTTTTTCTGTTAAAGTCATCTTGATCATTATTTATGAAACCTGATGTTAGGCCAAGAAAACTGTAAATTTTACCCATATCTTCACAATCTCTTTTTGCTAGGTAATCATTTACTGTAACTATGTGTACTCCTTTTTCAGTCAATGCATTCAGATAAGCAGCTAGAGTTATAGTTAAAGTTTTGCCTTCGCCTGTTCTCATTTCAGCGATTTTACCTTCATGCAAAACAACACCACCTATAATTTGAACATCAAAATGTCTTTCTCCCCTTGATCTTTTTGAGGCTTCTCTTACTAGAGCAAAAGCTTCAGGTAAAATTGCATCCAAACTGTCTCCATTTTTTAATTTTTTTTTAAATTCCTCAGTTTTTTTTGGAAAATCTTCATTTTTTAGTTTAGATACTCCTTCTTCCAATTTATTGACTTTTTCGACAATTTTTTGGATTCTATCAAGTTCTTTTTGATTAATTGATTTGAAAAATTTAGATATAAATTTTACTGGATTTAGCATCTTATTTTTATTTTTTGATATATAGTTTTAATATATTAAACATATAGGTATTAAATAACTTATTTAAATAGTATGGCAATAAACTTTGGAAATTTTTTTAATTTAGATAACAAGAGCTCAAAATTAGGCGACTTTCAAGACTTAGATCACATCGATGGGGTTTCAATTTCTACCATCTCGGCCAACTTGTATAATAATCGAAGAGACGATCTTGTTATGTTTTACTTTAGAAATGGAGCTGAGTACGCATCAGTTTACACCCAATCTAAAATAATTTCAGAAAACATTAAATGGAATTTAAATTTAAAAAATAAAAAAATTAACGCTCTTTTAATTAATACACGAAATGCGAATGCATTTACTGGTAAAAAAGGCTACCAAGGTTTAAAGGAGATCGCAGAAGAGTTATCAATTAATCTTACTGAAAAACAAAAAAAAGATGAAGAGAAGCCAGAAAAAATTAAATCAAATAAAATAATTTTTGGTTGCACAGGAACAATTGGAGAAAAATTTCCCACTGATAAAATTAAAAAAAACATACCAGAACTTGTTGAAAAAATTAAATATACTCAAAATAAGTACATTTGGGCTAAGGCCGCTCTAGGAATTATGACAACTGACTTGGCACCAAAACTAGCAATGGAAGAATGCAAGATTGGTAGTGCTAATGTTAAAATTTATGGAATTGCAAAAGGATCTGGTATGATATTTCCCAATATGGCGACAACTTTGGCATATATTTTTACAGATGCAAGTCTTTCCTCAAGTATATTACAAAAATTACTAAGAAAAAATATTGAAACTACTTTTAATGCAATAAGTTGTGATGGCGATACAAGCACTAATGACATGGTTTCAATTTTTTCTACAGGTAGAGTAAAAAATTCTAAAATTAAAACTATTAATGATTCAAAAATAAGAGATTTTGACACTGCTTTACATTCCACTTTACTAAATCTTGCTAAAAGAGTTGCGGCAGATGGTGAAGGGGCTTCAAAATTTATAACTGTCTCAGTTGATAATGCAAAAAAGCAAGAAGATGCAAAAAAAATTGCATTCTCAATTGCAAACTCTCCATTGGTAAAAACTGCCATTGCAGGCGAAGACTGTAATTTTGGTAGAGTTTTAATGGCCGTAGGAAAATCAGGTATTAATATTAAATTAAACAAATTAGCATTGAAATTTGGAGATATAAAAATTATTGAAAAAGGTCAAATATCCAATTTTTACAATGAGAGTGAAGCCAAAGAGTATATGAGAAGTGAAAAAATTGAAATATGTGTAGATCTAGGATTAGGAAAAAAAAATTTCAAAGCTTACACTATGGATTTAACAAAAAAATACATTGAAATTAATGCCGATTATCGAACCTAATATAATCTTGAATTAAGTGAAATAATTACCAAGTTATATACATGATAAAATATAATTTAGTTTGTAAAAAATGTAACAAATTTTTTGATAGTTGGTTTTCATCATCTAAAGAGTATGAGAAATTAAAAAAATTAAAACATATTAATTGTTATAATTGCAACTCTTTAGAAGTTGAGAAAAGCTTGATGTCACCTAATATTATAAATTCTAAAAATAAAAAATTACAAGAAAAAAATAAACAGTTTGATTATGTTAAAAAAACTTTAAAAGAATATCAAAAATTTATTAAAGATAATTTCAAGTATGTAGGGAAAAATTTTGCTTATGAAGCAAGATCAATACATTATAAAAGCAAAAAAAAAATAAAAGGAGGCATTTATGGCAATGCCTCGCGGGAAGAATTAAAAGAATTAAGAGAAGAGGGAATTGAAACAGAAACTATTCCGTGGATTAATGAAAAAGATAATTAATTTTTTTTAAATTTTGCAATATAATTTACTGAGTTGTCGTTACTTAACTCCCATTTATCTTTCAACATATTATACTTTATACCATCTAACTTTTTAATTTTTAAATTGTTTTTTTTTGATATTTTTATTAAATCGTCTGGTGTAATAAATTTTTCCCAGTCATGTGTGCCAATCGGAAGCCATCTCAAAATATACTCAGCTCCAATAATTGCAAATGCATATGATTTTAATGTTTTGTTAAGAGTTGCAATAAACATTAACCCATTTTTTTTTAACAATTCTGAGCTTTTTTTTATGAAAAAATTTATATCTTCTACATGTTCCACTATTTCCATATTTAAAATTACATCAAATTTTTTTTTAGTTTTTATTACTTCAGGTGATGAACATAAATAATTAATTTTAAGATCATTTTTTTTTGCGTGAAATTTTGCAATTTCAATATTTTTTTTTGATGCATCTATGCCAATAACTTCTGCTCCTAATTTACTCATAGGTTCTGAAAGAAGGCCACCACCACAACCAATATCTAAAATATTAATTTTTTTTAGAGGCTTTGTTGAGGATTTTATTTTAAAGTGTTCAATTATACTATTTTTAATATATTCTATTCTAATAGGATTAAACTTGTGTAATGGTTTAAATTTTCCATCAGGATCCCACCACTCTGAGGCCATTTTTGAAAATTTTTCTATTTCTTTTTTATTTATTGTGCTACTTTTCATTCTGAGTTGACATTACAATTAAGATGTATTTTATCAATATATTTAATTTTTTATAAAAATTATTATCAATGAAAATCATAGTATTAAAGTTTGGTGGAAGTTCAGTAGGAACAATAGAAAGAATTAAAAAAATAGCCAATATAATAGTTGGTTATAAAAAAAAGGGATATAAACCAATTGTAGTATCTTCTGCAATGAGTGGTATGACAAATGATTTAATAAGAAAATCAAAATCAGTAAGTCATAGCTTCAATCCTTCTGAACATGATGTTCTTGTTTCTGCTGGCGAGCAAATTTCATGTTCTCTAATAGCTGGAAGATTAAATCATCTAGGGCACAAATCACAATCATGGATGGGATGGCAGATTCCAATTTTAACTGAAGGCATGCATAGTTTTTCTAGAATAACTTATATCTACAAAAAAAAAATTATAGATTATTTAAAATTAGGAGGAGTACCAATTATCGCAGGTTTTCAAGGTCTTAATAGCAATAATAGAATAACAACATTAGGTAGAGGAGGATCTGATGCTTCAGCAATTATGTGTGCAAAATTTTTTAAAGCAAAAAAATGTATTATCTATACTGATGTTCAAGGCGTTTATACTACAGATCCAAACACCATAAAAAATGCAAAAAAAATAAAAGTCATCTCTTACGAAGAAATGTTGGAAATGGCCTCTTTGGGGGCAAAAGTTATGCAACCAACTTCCATACAAGACGCCAGACTAAACAGAATTGATATTGAGGTAAAATCTTCCTTTGTAAAAAAAGATGGAACTAAAATTACAAAGAGAAAGAATATAATAAGCAATAAAATAATAAGAGGCATATCTTGTACAAAAAATGATGCCAAAGTTACACTTATAGGAGTTAAAGATAGACCGGGAATAGCTGCGTCCATATTTAAACCATTATCTAATAATGCAATAAATGTAGATATGGTTGTTCAAAATATATCTGCAAATGGTAAAGAAACTGATTTAACCTTTACAATAAAATCTGAAGATTTAATTAAAACACAAAAACTTATTCAAAAAAATACAAAAATTAGCTTTAGAAATTTAATTGTTGATAAAAATGTATCAAAAGTTTCAATTATTGGAGTTGGAATGATTGCTACACCTGGAGTAACATATAGAATGTTTCAAGCTTTAGCAAAAAAAAATATTAATATTTTAGTTATATCTACTTCAGAAATAAAAATATCTGTTTTAATAAATAAAAGAAATATATCTAAAGCAATTTTAGCTTTACATAAAGAATTCAAACTTGATAAGTAAAAATGAGCTTAAGACCATTTAGAGATATTAAAAGAAGAAAAACTAAAGTAATAAGCGTAGGCGATGTTATGGTCGGTGGAGACAATCCTATATCTGTGCAGTCAATGACAAATACTTTAACAACTGATATAAAGTCTACAATTAATCAAATTAATAATATAGCAGCTGAAGGAGCTGATATAGTAAGAGTTTCCTGTCCAGATCAAGGTTCAACATTTGCTTTAAAAGAAATAATTAAACATGTATCCGTTCCAATTGTTGCGGATATTCATTTTCATTACAAGAGAGCTATTGAGGCAGCAGAAAATGGAGCAAAATGCCTAAGAATTAATCCAGGAAATATAGGAGACAAAAAAAAAATAAGAGAAGTAGTTTCTTCTGCAAAAAATAATAATTGTTCAATCAGAGTAGGTGTAAATGCAGGTTCTCTGGAGAAAGATATACTTGAAAAATATAAAGAACCGTGTCCTGAAGCTCTCGTAGAAAGCGCTTTAAGAAATATTAAAATTTTAGAAGATCAGGATTTTTTTAATTTTAAAATAAGCGTTAAATCGTCTGATGTTTTTTTATCTATAGCAGCATATAGACAACTCTCTAAAGTATGTGACTATCCCTTGCATCTAGGCATCACTGAGGCAGGTAGTTTTATTTCTGGAAGTGTAAAATCATCCATAGGGCTTGGTTCACTTTTGATGGATGGCATTGGAGACACAATAAGAATATCGTTATCAGACGATCCACAGAAAGAGGCTAGAATTGGAAATGAAATTCTAAAGTCTTTAAGTTTAAGAAATAGAGGAGTTAAAATTATATCTTGTCCTTCATGTGCAAGACAGGCATTTCCAGTAATAAATACAGTTAAGATATTAGAAGATAAACTCTCTCATATTAAAACACCCATGACACTATCTATTATTGGATGCGTAGTAAATGGACCAGGGGAAGCTGCTATGACTGATATTGGTATCACGGGAGGAGGAAAAGGAAACAATATGCTTTATCTTTCAGGTATTCAGTCTGAAAAAGTTTTGACTGAGGATATAATATTGAAGGTAATCAATGAGGTAGAAAAAAAAGCTAAAGAAATAGAAAATAGCAAATAATGATACCTAAAAATAAAGTAAGTGATTTAATATCAAAACATTCTTCACTTGAAAAAGAGCTATCTTCAGGTGAGATTGATAAGAAAAAATTTGCAGAAAAATCTAAAGATTATTCAGATTTAAATGAGATTATTAAAGAAATAAAACAGTATTACAACTTTGATAAAGAAAAAAAAGATCTAGAAAAAATTGTTAGTGATACGAACAGTGAAAAAGAAATAAAAGAATTAGCAAGTAAAGAATTAGAAGCTTTGATTAAGAATAACGAAAAAAATGAAAAAAAAATTAAATTATTTTTACTACCAAAAGACGACGCAGATAAAAAAAATGCTATAATTGAAATAAGAGCAGGAACCGGAGGATTGGAAGCAAGTCTTTTTGCTTCAGATCTTTTTAAAATGTACGAAAAAGTAAGCCACAAAAAAAAATGGACTCTGGAGTTGATAAGTATTTCCAAAAGCGAAGCTGGAGGATTGAAAGAGGTAATCGCGGTAATAAAAGGTAAAAATATATATTCAACATTAAAATATGAAAGTGGAGTTCATAGAGTTCAAAGAGTTCCTGATACAGAAACACAGGGAAGAGTTCATACTTCAGCAGCAACTGTTGCCGTTCTGCCAGAAGCTGAAGAGGTTGATGTTAAAATAGAAGAAAAAGATTTGAGAATTGATGTTTTTAGAAGTAGTGGACCAGGAGGTCAAAGTGTTAATACAACCGACTCAGCGGTAAGAATAACTCATATTCCAAGTGGAATAGTAGTTAGCCAGCAAGACGAAAAATCACAAATAAGAAATAAAGAAAAAGGTTTAAAAATTCTAAGATCAAGAATTTATGAACTAGAAAGACAAAAAATTGAAAATGAAAGATCTAAAGATCGAAAAAATAAGATTGGAACTGGGGACAGATCTGAAAGAATTAGAACATATAATTTTCCACAAGGAAGGGTTACTGATCATAGAATAAACCTCACGCTACATAAACTAGATGAGTTTTTAGAAGGAGAAATATTTGATGATATGGTCGAAAGTCTAAATTTACAGGCTCAAGAAGAAAAATTAAGTTCTTTAAACTAAATGAATATTCATCAAACAATCACTAAAGCTGCAAAATTGTTAGATAAAAACAATATTAAAACAGCTCATCTTGATAGTGAATTGTTACTTTCAAAAGTTTTAAAGAAAGATAGGGAATATATACTTTTAAATTCAAGAGAGAATTTAAGTAAAAAATATTTATTTCATTTTGCTAATTTAATAAACAGAAGAAAAAAAGGTGAACCAATTGCATATTTAACAAATAATAAAGAATTTTGGAAACAGACATATTTTGTTAATAAAAATGTTTTAATTCCAAGACCAGATTCCGAGATTTTGATAGAAGAAATTTTGTCAATTTATGGAAAAGAAAAAAGGCTAAAGGTGCTAGATATTGGAACTGGATCAGGATGTTTGCTATTAACAATTTTAAAAGAAAGAAAAAATTTTTCAGGAATTGGCATAGATGTTTCCAAAAAAGCCATAAATGTAGCTTGTTTTAATGCAAAATTACAACACTTAAATAATAGAGTGAAATTTTTTAATTCAGATATTGACAAATTTTTTATTGGTAAATATGATATTATTTTATCTAATCCACCATATATTAAAAAATTTGATTTAAAATATTTGGATAGAGATATTGCTGCTTATGAGCCAAAAATTGCTTTGGATGGTGGCCTAGATGGTCTTTCAGAAACTACAAAAGTGATTAATAAAGCGTCATATTTGATAAAAAAAAATGGCAAGTTAATTTTAGAGATAGGTTGCTATCAAAGAAATGAAATTGTAAAAAAATTGAAGAATAAAAATTTTTATATAAATAAAATAATTAAGGACTACGGAAAAAACGATCGTTGTATAATTAGCACAAAGCTTTAAAAGCAAATTAATGTAATGGTAATATTTAGAAATAATAGAAGAGGAAGATTCAGAGGTGGTGATCGCAATTTTAAAAGAAATAATGGCGAAGCTAATAAATATAAATCGGATTTTCCTTCAAATACAAATTTCCAGAGGAAGGCACCAGGAAGAAACAACCATAATGCATCTAAGCTAATAGAAAAATACAATGATTTAGCTAGAGAAGCACTTACAAATGGTGACAAAATATTATCTGAGAACTATTTTCAACATGCAGATCACTTTACAAGAATAATTGAGGATCAAGAAAGAAAAAAATCAATAAAAAATCTAGAAAACTCAGATACAAAAGAAATCAAAAAAGATAACTTAGAAGAAAAGCAAAGTAACCAAAAACAAATTATTAATAGTTAGACTATTTTAAACCTAAGATTAATTCAGATTTTAAAACATCAAGCTTAATTCTATTAACTTCAAATAGTTTTCTATTTTTTCCTTTTAAGATTTTACCCGAAGGCAACTTTAATGTTTGAGAATTTATTTTCTTTCCATTTTCTATTACTTCGTAATGAAGATGTGGTCCTGTTGATTTTCCAGTAGATCCAACATACCCAATCACTTGACCTTGTTTAACTCTACGCCCAACAGTCATACCGCTCGCAAACTTAGACATGTGAGCATAAACTGTAGAATAAGTTGTGTTATGTTTTATTTTAATACAATTACCACCACCACCACACCATTTCGCACGAACTATCACACCATCACCCGATGCCATTATTGGAGTTCCTTTCGGTGCAGCAAAATCTGTACCTCTGTGCATTTTATTAAATCCATCGATTGGATGTTTTCTCATTCCAAAACTGGAAGAAAGTCTTGCGCCGTTTATTGGAGTTTTCATTAAAGCCTTTTTAACACTTTTTCCGTTAACATCGTAATGTCCTCCATCTTTTTTTTTATCTTCAAAATAATATAGAGAATTACTTTGATCTCTTAATATTAAGTCTGCAAAGATAATATTTCCAGTTTCAAATATTTTTTTGTTTTCATCTTCAAAAATTTCGTACATTATTTGGAAAGAATCATTCTTTCTAATATCCCTTTGAAAGTCTACTTGAAATCCATAAATTCTTGCAAACTCTACAATTAGATTTATAGGAATTTTTAAGTTTTCAGCTGTTTTATATAAACTGTGAGTAATTATTCCTTCCTTTACAACTATTCTTTTATTTAAGTTTGTGACTATTTCTTTTTCTAAAAAATTATCATTTTTTAAATCTCTAGTTATTTCTATTTTTTTTGTTTTTGATACAGGGTATAATAAGTAAATAATTTTTTTATCCTTTGACTGGTCTATGGTGAATTTAATTACTTGATTTATCTTAAGTTTATTTAAATTTTGAATTTTTAGTAAAGTAGAATTAATTTTTTTAATTTCTTTTTCTGATATCTTGTAATTTCTTAAAATGCTATAAAAGCTTTCACCTTTTGAAACAATATGCTCTATAGGCTGGTATTTAGGCTTTAGATTATCGAAAAAGTGTCCCAGGTTTTTTTGAAAGTAAATATTATCTGTTAAGGCAATAAAATTTCTAATCGTTTTTGCTTTATTTATGTTGTAAATATGAGTGCTGAAGATAGCAAAAATTGTTAGCGTAAAAAGTAGAAAAAATTCAATGTTTTTTACAATTATTTTTTGAATTTTGTTTAGATAGCTTTTCATAAAATTTAACAAGTATTAATTTACTAATATGTAAAAATCAAAAAAAACCCTTTATTTTCATCGATTTTATAGCTTTTTTTTACATGTTAACACCTTGATTTACCTATATTTTAGACTATAAGCGTCACACTT
>MDTB01174502.1_pt1 | contig 17441 bp, 59 predicted proteins | sample 811161 | NCBI WGS metagenome assembly MDTB01 (sample SAMN05326650, study PRJNA326480) | marine metagenome | isolation source: seawater | place: Mediterranean Sea | collected 2009
AAGATTCACCGGAAGTCAGAGACGCTATGATGCAGCTTGCAAAAAGCCGTCCAGAATTACAAAAAATCGCCGCCTTCAAAGAAGTTGTCCCGCTTCAATGGGAATCACGAATCGGGAAAACTAACACTATGAAAATTACAAGAAATCAGATTGGAAGAATTATTAGGGAAGTAATCGACTTCTCGGATAGAGAAGCTAATCCACATGATGGCTCCATGCATGGAGAACCTGAAGGTGGCTATGACGCTAGTCTTGCCGAGGAAGCTTACGATATTTTATACGATTACCTGGATTCTCGACCAGGCTCAAATGTAACGTTTGAAGAATTAAAAGAAATAGTAAACGATACAAGGTACCTACCTGGAGAAGACCCTATACCTGATGATCAAATTAACCATGCGATAACCGAGCTTGAGGGTGATGGGGTCATGACGGCACTGCTAATGCCGATTGACTACAATGACCGATCTAAAGGTTGGACTGTTGGCAACATAGGATATTAAAATGAAAATTACAAAAAGACAACTACGAAAAATCATTAAAGAAGAGAAGGCCAAAGTTCTGGCTGAGCAAGTTAATGATGTTGACCAGATTATTGCACAGGGTCGCGCTTTTTTCGACCGCTTGATTGAACTTAGTCAAGCATCAGAAGACGATCCTGCAGCTCAAACCGCGCTCGATCAGATCGAAGCAGCGCTCTCAGGTGATGTTGAAGAAAGAAGCTTTGGATATATCAAGCTTAACATACTTTAAGGAATACAAGATGAAAATCACAAAACGACAACTAAGAAGAATCATTAAAGAAGAAAAAGCAAAGCTTGTGGAAGTTGGTTTAAAGCACAAAGGCGATTACGCAATCGGCGCCTATTTTGATGTGAATATGATGGATGACTTCAAAAAGCTAATGTATGACATGTTTCAGAATGCCATGGAAGCTGGCACTGAAGATATGGGAGATCCGCAGGACGCGTATGAAGAAATTATGGCCGGCCTTGAGACATTGATCGATGAAGCTCTGTCGGATATGAGATTCTAGAATGAGAATGACTGAGCGACAACTAAGAAAACTTATTAAAGAGGCACTTACCCTGGATATCGAAGTGGGTGATGTGATACTGACTGGAAAGTTTAAGAATAAGAGGACAGTTGTTAAAGAGCTTGGCGTCGACGATAACGGACACCCTACCATTAACGGAAAATCAATCCTTAAGTTTAAGATTGAGAAGCTACTGCCTCAGGAAGACTGGAGCTCAAAGTCTAAAAAAGAGATGAGGAAGAAGAAATGAAAATCACAAAAAGACAACTTAGAAGAATCATTAAAGAAGAGAAAGCCCGATTGCTCTCTGAGCAAGCTGGTAACAATGAAGCCTTGATTCTGGTCGATGCAATACAGTATGCGCTCTACGACAGTATCGTAGATGAACTTAAGCTTAAACCTGAAGAGATGGAAATGGTAAAGGACTCTCTCCTGTCAAAGCAGGAGGAAATAACTGTAGCTATTGAGAATGCGTTTGAGGACGTTATGATTAGATTAACTAATGGAGATCGCAGGGTATGAAAATCACGAAAAGACAATTAAGAAGAATTATCAAAGAAGAGGTCTCACGAATTAGTGAAGCTATGCCCGCCGGCGGTGTGCCTGATGTCGTAGGTGCAGTAACAGGTATTCGCGGAGAAGAGAATCGACGAAAAGCAGTCGAGTTAACTGACAACCCAGACAGAAATGCTGTTAGTGATGCCTGGCCTGATCATGTTTATCATAACAGTGAGAACGTTTTTGAGAAGTTTTACAATACTCAGGGCTCCGGAGTGGATGATGCTTTTGATTGGCTTAGCAGAGAAGGATACGACGGTCAAGAAGTGTATCTCGGCTATGATCCACAAAGTGACAACTTCGTAATGGGGTTTGACGCTTTCTTCGAAGACGACGACATGGCTGGCAGTGGGATGGAGGGTGTGCTAATTCTTCTAGACCCGAGAGGTCGAGCGCTGGAGACAATAACATCTGTTCCCGGTGGTATGTATCCAAAAGGCAAAGATGCTGTTAAAAAAGCCATGCCTCAAATAATCGACGTCAGACTAGACTAAAATATTAGTCATTAAATTAGAACTCGTGTGCAAAGCATGTGTGCGTATGGTATAATAGTATCATGAGGTAGGAAAGGAAACAACCTTTTCTATTAACCCCTCGGAGATACTATGACCAAAATTTCTAAAGGCACTCTCGTTCGACTCAATGTTGACAAGTGTTTCACTACTCGAAATGGTGGCGGTCTTCGCTATCCTCTTATAAACTCTTATAACGACGATCGAGGTACTGTTGAGAGCACACGTCCTGTAACTGCTAAAGAGACAGAAGCATGGTATAACTCCGATGCATCCCATGGTATGGATTCAGCAGGTGAGTCAAAGCTCCCACCTCGGGCAGTAAGGGTAACCCTCTGGCGTGACCGAGTCTACACTGTCCTTCGGGCCCGAGCCGCTGCTCAGCTTGGCTGGGGTAATAAGACAGGTGGTCTTACCAAGATTCTCTGCACTGAGACTGGCGAAGAAACCTACGTCAAGCGTGAGTTGATTGAGGTGGCATCATGAAGCCAGGTGACATGGTAAAAGCAAAAAGAAGTAACACATATGGTACATTCATCGGTATGCGTACGTTCCCGAATGCAACTGGTGGCGATGACTATACTTGTGCTGAGGTTATGTGGTTCAACAAGAATGCGCCTAACGGCGACAGGATTAGTACAATTCAGGCAGATTTACTCGAGGTGGTAAAATGAGTACCCATAGCACGCTTGGCGTAAAGATGGAAGACGGAAGCATCATGGGATGTTACGTCCATTATGATGGTGCAACGATGGCTGAGAGGATTGAGAAGTATCTTCAGTCACACACCACGACCGACCTTGCAATGTTGATTGCGAGAGCTCAAAGTACCGGTGGGATGAGAGGCTTCCACTCTCCAGGCATGGATACGAATATTCCAGCTACTGATTTTTTAGATGATAACGAGCCGTATGCCATCGATGAGACAGACTTCTATGATGATCACATGGGCACATACGCGTGGTATTTAGTAAACTATACAGACGGAACAGTTAACATTACGGAGAAATACTAGTGGACAGTGATATGAAAGAGTTTCTTATTTTTATGGGTGTTGGTATCTTCTGCATCATCGCGTGGTATTATTACTGGGTGGTGCCACACGACGAAGCGCTGTATCAGATTATGGATTGCATGGGTGTGGAGTCATCAGAAGAAGCATATGCACGTTGTGCAAAGGAGCTAAAATGAAAACAGTATTATTTCTTCATGGTCTAGAGTCTAAGCCTGGTGGAACAAAACCTTCGTATCTAGAGACTAATGGCTACCGGGTATTAAATCCAAAGCTACCCAAATATTCTTTCGAAGAGTCAGTTGCCATAGCACAGGATGCAATTGATAATGAAAGTCCAGACGTTATTGTTGGATCAAGTCGAGGCGGCGCGGTCGCAATGTGTGTTGACCCAGGACATGCAAAGCTGGTATTGCTAGCACCTGCCTGGAGCCACTTTATGCAAACAGCAGGAAAGAAGGTTGACTCAACTGCAATGATACTTCACTCAGAGCGAGATGTAATTGTCAAATACGAAGATAGCCAACAACTAACAGAATCGTGTAAAGCAACGTTGATTACAGTAGGTGATTGTCATAGAATGAGAGACACAGATGCCTTAGAGGCAATGTTAGATGCAGTTAAGTGGGTTACTAGTGAAGACAGGTGACATGGTAAAGTTTCGAGATGTTCTTAATCATAGAACAGAAGAGCTTACAGACTGGAAAGTCGGTCTTTTGATTGAATATCATACTTGGGAAAAAATTGCCACTGTTCTTCATGAAGGAGAAGTGCGGCGAATAAGAGCAGAATATGTTACAAAAGCAGGAAAAAAGGACGGATTGATATGAAAAAAGGCGATATGGTAATGTTTATGGATGACAAAGACGTAAATTATTCTAAGTGGTTTTTCGGCCAGATTGGAGAACTAGAAAAGGATCCTCGAAGAGGTGACGATGGAAAAATGCATGTTGCTGTTAAGTGGCTACGCCCGGTTAAATACTTTAGTAAGTACTCATCAAAGTCTCATTTCAGCGCCGACAAGTTTCGTGTGATATGTGGAAATCGGTGATCTAGTTAGAGTATCATTTACTCATGATGTACGTGACTCATACTCTCCCTACTGGGGAAGAAAGAAACCGCTTTACGGGATAGTGTTGAAGATAGACACGTTCGCAGCTTCAATGCAACTTGAGCCAACAGTGCTGTTATATCATTCTCCAGGAGAGTTACATTCTTGGTTTGCTAGCTCTTTAACAATAGTCAATAAATTTTAATCATTGAGTGCAAATGCGCTGCAGAAATGGTATAATAGAGGCATAAGGAAGGAAAAACAGATATGTGGGAGGCACAGACCAGAGAGACTTAGATAGATCACCGGGCACTTAGGTGGCATGCCGGTTGAAGCTAAGCTCGTGGTTGCGTAAGCGTGATTCTGGAGAACGTCAAATGGGACCGATTGGAAACTACTAGGCGGGAGGAATCGTTCAGGCTGTGTCTAGATGGGGAAGTTGGGAACCTCATCATTTCTTAACACTCAATTTGCAGGAGATAAAAATGACTATTAGGCTTTTTGAAGTTGGAGGATCCATTCGAGATGAATTGATGGGTATCGACAATCCGCCAGATCGAGACTTCTGCGCAGAATCCCCGGAAGGATGGGAGGCTTTGCTAGCTTGGTGTCATGAAAACATGAAGCGAGTATTCTTGGTCACGCCTGAGTTCTTTACAGTCCGTGGTATGATGGAGAACGGTACATCTATCGATGTTGTTATGTGTCGTAAGGACGGTTCAAGCTCCGACGGCAGGCACCCAGACTCAGTTGAGCCCGGCTCTTTGATGGATGACCTGGAACGTCGTGACTTTACTGTTAACGCAATGGCACGAGAAGTAGATCCTGCAACTCTGGAACCAATTGGTGATATCATCGACCCGTTTAATGGAAGGATCGACTTGGAAGAGCGTCTTCTTCGATGTGTTGGCACAGCCTCCATTCGTCTAGAAGAAGACGGACTTCGAGTTCTTCGAGCAGCTAGATTTGCTGTGACTAAGGAGCTTTGGATTCATGGCTCGCTCAAGGTTCTTTTGGACCAAGCGTTCTGGTGGGACTTTGTACTTGAGACAGTCAGCCCAGAACGTGTGCGGGAAGAGCTCACCAAGATGTTCAAGTTCGACACAGTCAAGAGCATTTTGTTTCTGACTCAAGATGTTTCACCACGTGCCCTGTCGCTGTTAGGCGAAGAGGGCGCAGGTATTTGGCTTAAGCCTACAACGGAGAAGAAGTAATGACAGAACAATTGCATACAGATCAGTTTAATTTCAATACGAGCACAAAGATATTTTCAGCGGAAGCTTCCGAGCTTGGGTGGAAACCTGGCCTTATTCCAATGGTAATTGCCTTGACATCTGCTCGAACTGGAAAGGTCGAAAGCTTTACCCTCGATTTCATCGAGGAAGACGGATCACTAAGGTTCGAAGCATGCAACTCGTTGCTTAGGAAGCGTGGCATCAACATTCAAGTTTTTAATGATTAGGAGAATATAGTGAAAAATAGAAAGCGAAGAGATATTGAAGAAGCGATGGATCGTGAAAGACGAAACGATATCATTGCAATGATTTTAATGACACCCATGCTTTATGTGTTGGTTTGTCTAGTAATGTGTCTATAAAGAGGAGAGAGAATGTTCAAGACATCATATACAGTTTTCGAATACAATAACGAAACTAATAAATACACAGAGTTGGGTTCAATAGATGCTCCCAATTCAGCCCAAGCTCGGGAGCAATATGCAAAAGAAACAGGGTGGAAGAAGAAGGGCAACACACAACTTTTTGCCAAGCCACCAGTTTGTCGATAGGAGAAAAAATGTTAAGTGAAATTTATAATGCTGCAGGACTTACCGAAAACGATCGTTCTCGGATGTCCTCTTATATCGAAGGTGAAGATGAGTTCTACGGCTCAGAAGCCTACGGTAAGCTCTACGAATATTTCGCATTCGAGACTTGCGAGATGCCATACGGTACCGCGAAGGCCCGCGACGGCGATCCCGAATGCTGGATTCTGGAGTATCTAGAGGCACATGCATGAATCGCTTGTTGATTAAAGTTTTGTCTTGGCGATTTGTATCTGTCTTGTCTATGCTTATGACAATGTGGATCCTTACAGGCGACCTTGTTAAGTCGACAAGCGTGACATTAATCGTTCAAGTTGTACAAACTATTGTACATGCAATATTTGAGGCAACATGGGAAAAGAAGGTAGAAAAGAAAAAGACAGGCTAACCGACAAACAGCTAGAAAATGTTATTGGCGGAATGTCACCAGAAAAGTTCAGAGCATGGCGCGAGGAGGCACTTAATGAACGAAGATTATATCAAGATTGGAAGTCTAGTAAGAGGAAAGTCCGATAACCAATACTTTTCCGAAACCCGCGACCCACTGGTTTGGACAGGAATTGTTATAGGCTATCAAGGTATTAACCCTATTGTATTTTGGAGTGAAAAGTTTCCTGCCGAAGTAGAGTACACATCTCAACTGGAGTTGCTATCATGAAGGTAGGCGATTTAGTTGAGCACACACCAGACGAATCAACTTTGGCCGGCCAACTCTATAAAGACTGGGGCCATCACAAAGATTTTCAGGCAGGTATAATCATCCAAAAGAAAGAAAGCTTTCGAAGAGTACTCCCAGCTTCCACCGGCGCAAAGCCGGCATGGTATCAGGTCGATGAACTACGCATACTCAGTGCGGCCGAAGGCGAAAAAAAATGAAAGTAGGCGATTTAATTAAAATGCTGCCGGCAGATTATGGCCCAGGCGTCAAAGATCAATGGGTAGGGTTAGTGGGGATTCTAACATATCAGTTCAGGCCGCCAGACGAAAATACATGGGCTGCTTTGGTAAAGCATCCGGATGATGATGCAGCACACGAAATAGTAATAAAAGATCACCTTGTGGAGGTTGTTAGAGATGGACTATAGAAAATACATTGAAATACTCATATGTGTCGGCATGGGAATGCTTATTGGGTGGATTATTATGGGCACAAACGTACAGTAAAACAATGCATGTGCACAATTATTTCCGAAAGAACAGTACTGTTCTCCCGTCATAATCGGCACGGACAGCATAACATTAAAAACGTTAGATACAAATACACACTTTTGCGTACTATTAGAGGGATACAGAGATGAAGATGAAGAATAAGATGCAATGTCATTTGGGTGAAGCAGTTCAATACGAGCAGCTGAGTGGAAAGGAGCAAGAATCCTTTAATGCCGCCCATTTAAAGAGTCTAATGGCATCCTGGGGTTATCTAGAGGCCTTCGTTGTTAACGGTGATAAGCATGGTGCAGATCTTCTATTCTATCGTAGTTCCGACGGGAACGTCCTAAAAGTGCAGCTTAAAGGTCGACCGACCATTAATAAGGCGTATGCAAACAAGGACATCTACGTCGCCTACGAAGACAAGAAAAAGGGCAAGTGGTACGTGTATAATCATGATGCTGTCATGAATAAGACTCTTGACCTGGGAAAATGCGCGGGTACACAAAGCTGGGATGAGCGCGGAAGCTGGAGCTGGAGTTCACCGCCAGGATGGCTACAAAATATTCTCTGTGAATGGGTCGTACCGGAAGTAACGCGGCGTTCTAGCCTACCTATAGTGGGTAAGTCGCGCAAAGACTGGATGACCGGTCGATACTGGGAGATGACTTAATGGGCAAAACAATTGTAATTGAGAGTAGAATACTAGAGCTGCCGCCTTTTTCTCGATATCGTATGGGATACTTGGACGGCTATACAGGTCTAGACAGTCGCCTTCCTCGTGATTCTGAATACACATCTGGGTTTGAAGAGGGCGCGTGTGATGATCGAATGGGTATCGAAAGTAAGTTCGACACCGAGGGGCATGCATGATCCCGGGATTTAGTCTTATTGCCCTTTGGGCCACAATTGCAGCCTCGGGAATTCCCGTGACAGGGCTTGTTGAGAATCGGCCATCCGATGAATGGGTGGTGCTAGAAATCCAGGTGCAGGGTGCTGAAGAGCCTGAGTACATGGACTATCCTACATCCCTGTTTCCTTGCGATCCGCATGAAGGACAAAAATTTTTCGGAGCCATTCGGCCGAATGGTAAACTACTAATCACAAAATGCTCGGAGAAACCATGAACGAAAAGATCAAGCAAGTAACTGTCAAAGGCTACAACAAGAAGCACACCTTTTCAATTGAAAAAACGTCAGCCGCTGGATATGAATTTGTTCGCCTGATGAAAAACGGAAACGTTGTCCTAAATTGTACGCCTGAAGAATTTCAGAAATTTCGAGGTCTGTTTCGATGAAAGCAGGTGATATGATTCGTTTCTCTGGACGTTATCTCCAACCCAGAAAAGAAGATGACACCCATCGATTCGTTGTTGATGTTCGCCCAAGAGACGGCATCGTTATAGACCTAAGTAAGCAATATGTTAATGTCTTGTCACAGGGCGAGCGCATTCTGATATTACGATCAAACTCGGCCATTGGCCCGTTTAATGAAACAAAAGTTGAGGTAATTAGTGAGTCTTAAATCTAGAAAAAGTGTTGACAGTGCCGGCCCGGATATCCATGAGGAGACATCGGTGTCATGGCAGCGAAACGACGACAAAACCTACACAAAGGTAACAAAGGTCACTCATCGCGACCGCAAGACCGGCATTGTTAAGCCTATGAAACGTCTAGAGCCTATTGTAGAGGGACCTTATGAAGTTGTGGCTAGCGCTGAAGAGAGCGATACACAGTTCGAATACCTGGGGTTGAATAATGAGAAAGCATATGTCTACCTTAAGATCAAGCCCACTGAATAGACAGGGTCTAAAAAAGGGCGATCTAGTACGGGTAAAGCCGTGTGACTCGGATGTGCGAAATCGCACAGCTGGGATTTTGCTAGAGTTCGATTCCTATCACCCGGATGATTCAAGCCTTGTAATCCCTATTGCAAAAGTTCTTTGGCCTGACGAGCCGGGCTGGATTGATATATCTCGAATTGAAAAAATCGATCGAGCCGGGGACGAACCTGAAGATGCTTTTTGGAAAATGTGGGGTCATATATGAAAATTAACAATGAAGATCTAGACGGAGTTGTTGTAAAAAACAATGATACGTACGTTGTCATTGACAACACAATGCTCTCCGGGCTCGTGGTTTCTAAAACAATTCTCCATCCAGAAAAATGTACAGGTGGTCACAGCCACTCCGGACAGGAAGAAGTCTATCATTTTGTGCACGGTCACGGCCGGATGAAGCTAAATGAAAATGAATTTCCTGTTACAGCCGGGGACATTGTCTTGATTGAAGACGGTGTTTTTCATAAAGTATTTAACGATAGTACTATCGAGGATTTAAGTTTTGTATGTGTATTTGACGGCAAGAGGAATCACTAGTGAGGTTGTCTGATCGTGAGTTGACTAGTCTGCGTATTAAGGGAAGCATCCTGCAAAAAGTAGAAACAACACGATTCAGTTCACCTAAAATCAAGTTTTCTCAAGCTTTCTGGTACATGTATCCGGTACTGCTTTATTACGCATGGGAGGGAGTCGTATGGTAAAAGTTGGATGTTATGTAATTGTCAAAGAAGGCGTTCATGATAAAGATATGCCTCGAGGCCGCCGAGATGGTTTGGTTGTCGGACAAGTTGCCAGGGATCAGTGGCAAATATTGTTCTCTAATGCTAAGGCACTTAAGTTCCACGAATCACAGTTGGAGGTGGTAAGTGAACCTGGGAGATAGAGTAATGTACACTGGAAAAAATCTACAGCAGGGTGACAAAAATGAAGTCGGTATTATCACCCGAATTGAGACTAATGTTGCTGGGCAGAAAGTGTATATCGTTGAATGTATCGATCCAAACCTTTGGACAGACCACGCCCGACACTCGCCAATAGAAAAGAGATGGGCCGCCACCAATTGTGAGGTCGTCAATGAAACCCGGTGATCTAGTAAGAAAAGTCGCGGGAGATTCCGATTTAGGTGAGACAGGTTTGGTTATTGAGATGAACACTAATTCTTTGGGTGTTACTATTGTTCTAGTGACTTGTACAGAATACCGACACTCTTTGGTAGGTACAACAGAGTCGATTCATAAGAACTGGCTATCAGAATATTGCGAGGTAATTAATGAACCCATTTAAATGGCTTAAAGATCGATTATCACACAAGCTCGATCATTTTAGATGGTCAAACATTAAGAGCACAATGAAAGAACACGGCCTTGCGCTTGTGGTTATTGTTGTAGCTTGGGAGATTATTGAAGATGTATTGTTCCCTGTGCTTTTTGTATTTCTTGGAAATTATGTTCATCCCGCCTTTTACGCCGGTGTACCAGCCGCCTGGTTGTTATGCCTTCATTGGCTAGCTGTTCCTCTAATCTGGGGATGGTGGATGAGATTCAAAGGTGAAGACAAAAAACTTGAACATGACTGTGGGGAATGAGCAATGAAATTTTTTAGAATTGGTGATCACGTTAAAAAAGTTTCTGGCGATTCTGACGTGGGCAAGACCGGTGAGATTGTTGCTGTACGATATAATGCAAAAGGGGAGATAATCCTTTCTGTCCAGACAAAAGCTGTTGAATGGACCAGAACACTGCGAATTGCCACTCCTTCTTGGCCTTCTGAAGATTGTGTAATAATCGAGAAGAGCTAGCATGTTTCAAGACACAGTTAAAATCGGGGATATTGTAAGGGTCAAAACAGACTTACAATATCCAGAACCGCCTATCTATGGAAAAGTTTGGCACGAGTATATGGGAAAAACCGGAATAATTGTAGAAGTAACACATGACGAAATACCAGATTGTGAACGAGTTGTATTATGGATTGAAGGCCGAGAAGCTGAATTCTTTTTAAATGAGGTTGAGATACTAAATGGAAACTAATTTTTGGGAGTCACTAATTCGAGGGCTCACACCTGAGAAGCCTTCAGATCTTTCTGTGTACTGGAAGGCACCTTTGATAGTTGTAGGTGTCATCGTTTTTCTTGCATTGTTTTAATGTTTAGTGTAGGTATACCAGTCCAAAAAACCTTAGGCGATAAGGACAAAGGCCTCCGCGGCCGAATTGACGAGATACTTGTCAACGCGAAAGGACAGACAATATTGTCCGTTCGCACCATTGAGCTTTACGGAAATCGACATGCAGTTGCTGAGCCCTGGGCACAGTCTAATATGGGAGGCACTGCAATACGAGTCCGACATTGGTTAGCCGAAGAATGCGAGGTCATCAGTGAAAGCTGGTGATTTAGTTTATGGAGACTGGAAAGAAGAGTTTCCTGACGGCGATATCATGTGTAGTGTCGGCCTCATTGTTTGCATCGAATATCCAGAAACCCACCCGGAGCTTATAAGTGTGCTTTGGCCTGATAATACTGTTGAACAATTGTACGCCGATGACGTAGAATTACTATAAACCTTGGAGAAGAACAATGGATGATCTTGAAGCTATTGAAATTATTGAGTCAAAAGAAGACTCTACTCGAGATGAGGAAGTCGCGGCGTGGCAACAGCTAATTAATACCGGTACCTGTTGGGATCTCCAAGGGTTTTACGGCAGAACAGCCATTCGCCTAATTGAAGAAGGGGTTTGCCATGAAGCTAGTCAGAGATAGAATACCTGAAATCATAATCGACTCAGGCATGACTCCTATAGTTTCTAATGGTAAAGGCAAGCATTTTTCCTTTTTGCTATACAGCAAACTTATCGAAGAGTTGGGCGAGTTTATGGATAATCCGTGCGCTGAAGAGGCTGCAGATATGCTTGAAGTTTTTACTACTCTGCTTCGCGAACATGATCTTAGCTTAGTACAAGTTTCCGGAGTTGCTGATATTAAGCGCGCTCAGCGTGGCGGATTTAAATCAGGAGTTGTTCTTCATGAGGTCAAAGATGATAGAGATCGGAAGTCTAGTTAGGGTCAAAGCACCTGGCTATCCAAACAACGGACGTATCGGGCTAGTTACTGACAGTTTAGAAGATAATGATGGATTTAATAACTTTGAAGTGGTGTTCGATGATGATCGTGGGTGGTACCAGGATCTAGAACTAGAAGAGGTCTAGTTGACAGTTAAACTATTCGCCGGCATATGTTTGTACATATTAGGTCATGTTTTGGCATGGTTCCAGCTTAACTCACAGTTTGTATGGGACTGGGCAAAAACTACGCCGATGCTCTCAGTGCTTGTCTACTCAATACCGGTAGGCATATGCTTTTTATACGGTACAAAATTTTGTGTTGAAGAGACAGGTGCACTCTGGAGCTCTCGATTCCTTGCCTTTGCGGCGTCGTATATGGCATTTCCTGTCATGACTTGGTACTTTCTAAATGAGAGTATGTTTACTACAAAAACAATGATATGCATCGCGCTGTCGATATGCATAGTAATGATTCAAATATTTTGGAAATAAGATGAAAAAAATAGAGCTTTATGGTGATGGTATCGGCACAGTTGAGTATGTAGAACATATGGGTTCTGATTTGACAATCGTCAATAGTGCTAGAGTATCATTTGGAAAAACAAAGGAGGAGCTCGATGATCGAGATCGAAAACTTATTAAGTACCTTATTAAACATAGACACACAAGCACTCTTGAACATAATCTGGTCACCTTTCGCTTTTGTGTTCCTCTATTTGTGCGTAGCCAGCACCACCGTCATCGTACTTGGTCGTATAATGAGATCTCCCGGAGGTATACCGATGTGGATATCAGATTCTATGAACCAATGGCTTTCCGTACACAGCACAAGTCGAATAGACAAGCATCAAACCCAGACGAAGTCCAAGATCCAGTAATGTTTGCGTTTGAAGACGGTGGAAGAGTGACAGCTAGCAGTTTGGTAAGAACACATCATTCTCTGAGCCTAAAACTATTTAATGATCTTCTCGCTGCAGGCGTCTGTCGGGAACAAGCACGAGGTGTATTGCCACAGAACATGTACACTGAGTATTATGGCACTGTCAATTTAAACAATCTACTTAAGTTTGTTGAACTTCGAACTCATGATGGTGCACAATGGGAAATTCAAAGAGTTGCTGATGCCTGTTTGGAAATTGCTGAAGAATTATGGCCTGATACTGTCAAAGCTTATCGAGAGGTACGAGAGCTATAAAATGGGTCACCAGAATGATCTTGGTGATACTTTAGAAGAAAATCTATATAGTTGTTAAGGGCTTCGGATCGATGTCACAGATGATCTCTGGTTGTCTTGCCATTCTCTATGAAAGACTGAGCTGCCCTTTATTCAGAGAGTGACCCCATTCTTGGAGATAGAGGCAAATTTGCAATTTCATCTAGAGATTCTAGAATGCATATTTTGTCCGGATATCTCTTACAAATATCTTTCATCTTATGACGAGCTCTGTCTGTCCAGTATCCTTTGACTTCAATATAGAGGTCCAGATCAGGAAGATAAAAGTCAGGCTCGTAGTTTCTTTTTCTTCCGCCTTTTGTCAAATACTGCAATTTCATATTAGGGTCTCTGATCCATTTGATATCAAGGCTGTCTAGCCGCTCTGCCATAGCGACTTCCCATGTGCTGTCCATTGAGACAATGGTGCCATCGCGACATTCATAGTCAGACTTCTTGCTCCACAATGTTCTCTTTTTTCTTCTTCTTGCCATATTAATAAATAGGTCACAAGCGAGTGCAAATGTTAAACAGGTGTGGTATAATAGTACTATAAAGGAGGAAAGGTTATGAACAGAGGAACGATTCGAAAGCTTTATCGGGAAGCAATTCTGACTGAGTTTGGATGTGACGATAAAGAGATGGACGCGCCACTCATTGCTGCTGTAAAAAAAGATATTCATCTTGGAGATCAGGCACCAGGACAATGGTCACCTGATTCTGTTCTAGAGATTTACTGCGAAAGTGGCATTCCAAATGCGACAGATGTTTTCGATCCTGCTTGGCATGGCTTTCCTGGAAAAGTTTCTCACAACTCTGAGAAATGGTGCACTGTTGATGGCATTGTAAATCTTATGCTAGAGGCAATGGGGTCGTCAAAAAGAGTTAATCACGAACCTTACAACAGCGCTGTTGTTAACATTTACTGGAGTTAAAAATGAAGACCGGTGATTTGGTAAAAGTTGATGGCTATCTTTATCCTCGATTGAAGGGCAAGATAGGAATGCTGGTTGAGAAAGCCCCACTCAGATTTAATGTCCAGTGGATTGTATCAATCGCTGGAAGGCCTCATCCTTTCTATATCGGTGAGGAAGACATGGAAGTTATCAGTGAAAGTCGGTGACTTGGTGAAACATCTATATTCAGAACGCGGCATGACGGGTATCATTGTGGAACTCGTGTCATGGGCCCACACTGAAAGCAAAACGCCCTTTGTCTTGTGGGACGATGGTAGAATCTCAAAGGTCCAGTGGGGTCTTATCGAGGCGGTCGATGAAAGTCGGTGACCTGGTAATCTCTTCTCGTGGACATTGGAACGATCCTAAGCTGGTTGTTGTGATTCATGAAACTGCTAAGGCGTTGGTAGGTGTTCTCTTCGACGACGAAATAAAATATATCCATTACAAACATTTGGAGAGTGTCAGTGAAAGTCGGTGATCTAGTAATAAGAAAAGTAAATGTAGGCGGCTGGAAAGACGCTCGAGTGCAACGCCAGCGATTAGGTCATGGTGTCATCCTAACGAAGCAAATGAGTGGCAAGCCACGACATGCATGTATCACTGTTTACTACCCAAAAGTTGGACAGATTTATGACATTGCAGAATCACTAATGGAGGTTATTAGCTCAAAATAGTAGACAACTATTTTATACATTCAGTGCAAATGTGCTGCTTCTATGGTATAATATTACTATAAAGGAGGCAAGGAAACATGGCACGAAAACGGCGTAAAGATAGGTACCACCTGGTTTACCAACTTACGGCACCTACCGGTGAGCAATACATCGGTGTTACGTTTGTTCGTGGCGACTCGCGAAGCATCAAGGCTCGCAAGAAATCGGTAGACGCTCGATTCGGATGTCATATGCGAAATGCTCTTCAATACGGCCATGAGACGCTTCTTTCGGATTCGATTCGCCTTCACGGCCCGGACGCTTTCAAAAAGGTTGTACTGGACGTCATTCGCGGAAAGCAAGAAACCCATGACAAAGAACGTGAGCTTATCGCTTTGATTAAGCCTGAGCTTAATATGGAAGGTATGGGTCGCAAGATTAACTCGGTGGAGAAAGTAGAAAAATGCTAGCAGATATTAAGATTGGTAATACACGACTTGGTAGTTGGAACGAGACCATGAACGCACCGGAGAACTGGTGGTGTCCCATCGTTTGGAAGTTCAATCTCATTGTTTTTCCAACCATGGTTTTTCTAGAATGGGGTTGGTACTAATGAAGTATCCTGTTAAAGTCAATTATCCGCCGGCAATCTTTAAGAGTGTCGTCAATGGCAAAACATACGCAATCGGAGGTGTTTGGGTTGAGGTTCCTGATGGCACAACTCTTGCTGACGTGCACAAATACGCTGTGTATGAGAAGCCTCAATATGACATTAAGACGTGGAAGGTTAAGTCGTCCAGCGGCTCGACGTACACAGTGCAACGAATCAATGGTGATAGATACACGTGCAACTGCCCGGGCTTTAAGTTTCGAAAGCGCTGTAAGCACGTAGAAAAGGTGATGAAGTGAAAGTCGGCAATTTGATTTATGATTCGCACTATGGCCACTATGGTCTCGTTGTCGAGCTTTCAGATAACAGCTCTTATATGACAGTGCTCTACGAAGACGGTAATGTCGATCATGGGACGCGAACAAACGATCCAGAAATTGAGGTAATCAATGAAAATGAAAGTCGGTGATATGGTAAAGCTTCATAAGTCTACGCGACGCAACGGTCTCTACGCAGGTCTTACTGGTCTGCTTGTAGGTGAGCATCACCAGCATGCCAGCCATCAGGTTCTACTGGAGACAGGAAAGCTGGTGTCATTGCACATAACCCAGATTGTAGAGGTGATCAGTGAAAGTCGGTGATTTGGTAAAGTTGAAGCATGACGCTACACCTTTTGGGTTTGTACTTAAGATTGACAAAGATTTCTATGGAGCTAGACAAGCCTTTAAGTCTAACCCTAAACCACGTGGGCAAGCAATTCTAGACAGGCGTAAGCCTGATTTTCTTGCTCCAACTACAGAAGGCATTCAAGACAGAGTTCTTGTAGACTGGATTCAACACGGCGCTGAGTATGTCAGCGCAAATCAATTGGAGGTGATAAGTGAAAGTCGGTGATAAAGTTATTCATGTCGAGTATCCAACTCGTCCGGGTCGTATTGTTGCAAAGACGAAAAAGTGGCCAAGCCAACTACAGACCTTTCTGGTCAAGTGGGATACTGGTGAAGCCTTGTCGCGTCACATTGAAGCCGCATTGGTGAAGAAATGAAGATTGGCGATCTGGTAAACGCAGTGAGTTTCGGAAAGGTCGCGACTGTTAGCACAGCAGGCCCAGTATATTCTGGTGTCATTGTCGACATTGAAGAAGTGACAGATCTATTCAGTGAAAAATACGCTATTACAGAAGTTAACACATATGTGCGAGTTTTATGTAATGGCGAAATCAAGAGTTTTGATCTAAATGAAGATTTAGTAGAGGTGATCAGTGAAAGTCGGTGATCTAGTCAGACATGCCCCTATGCATCTTGAAAAAAAGATCATTGGAGCCAGAGTTGGTCTCATTGTAGACATTTTTGAAAAGAAGGTTTTTCGAGGCCCTGGCAATATTGTAAACTGGGATGACATTGATCCTGAGCCTCATGCTGCTGTCTTGTACGCACATAACGATGGAACAATCAATATACCCGCTGTAGAATTGCAGGTGGTAGATGAAGCTCGGTGATTTAGTAAGAACGAAGGCATTTCTGATTCCTGATTCCCTGAACTTAGAAAGAAGGCTTGGGGTGATTCTCACTTGGGTAAGATATGGTGGGTCTGGAGGTACTGTATGGGAGGTATTTTATCCTGACGGAGATACAGAGTACTGGGATGAAAGTGAGCTGGAGCTGGTTAATGAAAGTCGGTGATTTGGTAAGGGTTACGATTGAATCCGGATTTACAGATATCGGCCTGATTATGAAAGTCAGATATAGCCTGGGCAGCGAGTGGATTTACGAAGTTAGATGTCAAGAGTCACAGACAGAATGTGTTGCAACAGAAGATATGCTGGAGGTAATTAGTTCTAGCACTTAAGTGCAAAAACTCCAAAGTTGGGGTATAATAGATACATGGACGAGGGGAGGAACCCCTCAAAGGACAAGAGAGAGATTTGGGTTACGGCTATCGTAATATGAGCGCGGATGAGCTGAAG
>MDTB01157033.1_pt1 | contig 17439 bp, 19 predicted proteins | sample 811161 | NCBI WGS metagenome assembly MDTB01 (sample SAMN05326650, study PRJNA326480) | marine metagenome | isolation source: seawater | place: Mediterranean Sea | collected 2009
CTTTTTCATCAAGATGATTTATCGTTTTGGACACAAGGTTATCGAGATTATCAGTATTTTGTAAAATTGAACACACAACTGATACTGCGGCAACCCTAGCATTTTTCATTTATTTTCAAAATTTGTCAAAACTTGTTTAAAGAACCATGGCGAGTTTTGACTTATTCTCATTTTTTCTTGATTTAAAACTATACCGCCTTCAAGCTGAAGTTCTTTAACAATAAGCGCTTTTGTCCCTGTCCCCACGAAAACTTCTTTACCTTTCAAACGCATTTCTCCTGGCATTAAAATAATCTTATTCTGCGCTTTAACTCGCAGGAACTTGATTCTTTTACGATTCCAATGGCTGAAAGCACCGGGGATCGGGCTAAAAGCATGAATATGGCGAGAAATTTCCTCGGATGGAAGCTGCCAATTTATTTGCGCTTCAAGACGGGTAATTTTTTTTGCAAAAGTAACCTCATCAGGATTCTGTTGAACCGCAAAAATAGTTTTCTTATCAAAATTTAACAAAGTATCTACTAATATTTTACTTCCAATGGATGCAAGGTTCTTATGCAGTTCACCACTTGTCGTTTCAAAATCAATATCTACAGAATCGCTGGCTAAAATAACACCACTGTCTAGTCCTGAATTCATCGAGATTACACTTACTCCAGTTTTCTTGTCCCCCGCTGCTATTGATCTTTGGATAGGCGCCGCCCCGCGCCATCGTGGGAGTAATGAAGCATGGAGATTTATACAACCCATTTTAGGTATTTTTAATATTGATTCTGTTAATATTTGTCCAAAAGCAACCACGATTAGGAAATCAATTGAAAGGTTAGAAATAGTCTTTTGTGATTCTTCAGAGTTTATTGAAGATGGTTGGATTAATGGAATTTTATAACTTTTCGAAAAGTGTTTTACAGGGGAGTCGGTATTTCTTTGGCCTCGTCCGCTAGGTTTGTTTGGCTGTGTAATTACGCACACAAGATCAAAATTTGGGTGCTGATAAATAGCTTCGATGCTAGGCAGAGCAAAACTAGGCGTACCGGCAAAAGCAATACGGTAGAGAGTCAAGAATCTAATATTTCCATACGTTTCTGTTTTAAGAGTTTGCGACGGATGCGATCTCTTTTTAATCCTGAAAGATAGTCTATTATCAATTTACCTTCAAGATGATCAAATTCATGCTGAATGCACACAGCTAGAAGTCCATGCGCTTCTCTCTCAAAAAAAAATCCATTTTCATCTGCACCTTTGAGATTAATTAAATTTGGTCGTTTAAGCACTTCGTGAAATCCTGGAATCGATAAACATCCTTCCTTTACTTCGTCTTTTTGATCTGTTTTTATTTCAATTTCAGGATTTATAATGACTAAAGGCTGACTATCTTCTCCCTGAAGATCAATGACTATAACCCGCTGGTGATCGTTGATTTGGGTTGCCGCAAGACCTATACCACTTGCTGCGTACATTGTTTCGAACATATCATCGACAAGCTTTTTTATATTGATATCAAAAGTTTTAACAGGTGTAGCTACGATTCTCAACCGTGGGTCTGGAAACTCCAATATTTCTCTTATTGCCATAATAACAGTCCAGTTTGTTAATTAAATCGATAATTAGGATTATACCTCAAGCTAATTTTTTGCAATATCTCTAGGCAATAATTTTATTACATTGTGTTGATCGATATTGTACCATGAACCTATTAAATAAATGTTTTTGTGGTTGTATGTTTTGCTTATGACATTTGTTCTCCCTAGTTTTTGGGATTAAAAAATGGCTATTAACGACGTCCCAATCCGTACGCCAATTTCTGCAAACGATCGGGTTGCGGTACGAGTCCTTCTTTCTGGTGGAATAATAGCTTGCCCAACTGAGGGCGTTTGGGGATTAAGTTGCAGGGCCACAGATAAAATAGCAATAAAACGATTGTTAGAACTGAAAAAAAGATCATCCGAAAAGGGGTTGATTATTTTAGTTTCTTCTTTGCAACAGGTAAAAGAATGGATTGGACCGATACCTTGCTATGCCCGAGAGCATTTGCACTCTGAAGGTCATCGGCCTATTACTTGGCTTCTCCCGAGCACTTCTAAATGTCCACCGATTTTAAATGGTGGACGACATTCTGTAGCTATCAGAATTGTTAACCTTTTTAACCTCATTCATTTTTGTAAAAAAGTTGGTCCGATTGTATCCACCTCTGCAAATCATTCAGGGCGTCAACCTTTACTTCTTCGTCACCAGGTTGTAGCGAGATTTGGAAAAACAATAGATTGGATCTGTGCCGGACGAACTGGCGGCCTGAAAGGTCCCACTAGGATTGAGGACCCGATAAACAGACGGATTATTCGGCCGGGATATAGTTGATTTCTATGATTAGTAGTGTGCTTGTGAAATTGGTAGAACCTTATTTCCGAAAATTGCAAGGTGATATTTGTTCAGGAATATTACAAATGGATCTTGATGGTTTCTTTAATCATCATGTGTGGGATCGCGAAGAGGGCGGTGGTGGCCGGACGAGTACTTTAAAAAATGGCCAAATATTTGAAAAAGCTGGCGTTGGATTCTCTCTAGTTGGTGGATCTAAACTGCCATCAGCGGCGACACTAGGGCGACCACAGCTTTCGGGTGGGGCATGGGCAGCTGTAGGAGTAAGTGTAGTTATACACCCTAAAAATCCATATGTGCCCACATCACATGCCAATGTTAGGTTTTTTGTAACTGAAAAAAAGAATGGTGAACATTGTTGGTGGTTTGGTGGCGGATTTGATTTGACTCCGTTCTATGTAGATGAGTCCGATTGTATTTTTTGGCATTCTGCGGCACGAGAAATTTTGAAGCCTTATGGCTCTAGGTACTACACAGAATATAAAACTGCTTGTGACTCCTATTTTTATTTGCCTCATAGGCAAGAAACTCGAGGAATTGGGGGAATATTTTTTGATGATCTAAACGAACTTGGTTTTGATAAAAGTTTTGCTTTAACTCAGGCGGTTGGCGGTGGTTTTATGAAGGCTTACCTTCCAATTGTGAAAAGACACTTTGATAAAGCCTATGGCCCGCGGGAAAGAGCATTTCAACTAATTCGCCGCGGTCGTTATGTAGAATTCAACTTGGTTTGTGATCGAGGAACATTATTTGGATTGCAGAGCGGCGGCAGAACCGCGTCAATTCTTATGTCGATGCCGCCTTTGGTAAGTTGGGATGAGGAAGCCTCTTTTATGGGGCCAGACGAGTCTGCATTGGAACAATATTTATCAGCTAGAGAATGGTTATGAAATATAAATTTGCTGTTTTTGGTGATCCGATATCTCATTCATTGTCTCCCGAAATACATTTACAATTTGGCAAAGATGTTGGCTTACATATTGATTATCGCAAGGAAAAGGTTTCCGCTGAAGATTTTAATGTTGCTGTATCGAATTTCTTCTCTAAAGGGGGACATGGACTAAACATAACAGTCCCTCATAAAGAAAGGGCATATAAAATCGCCGTTAAGGCCTCTCCTGAGGCAGAATTCGCGAAAGCGGCGAACACCCTTATTCAAACAAAAGAAGGTATTTTGGCTCATAATACAGATGGTTTCGGGCTCTTGGCCGATTTTAAGAGACTCAATTTTGGATTAAAAGACAAGAATATCTTGATCTTAGGGGCTGGAGGTGCAATTTCAGGATGCTTGGCTCCAATTTGTAATGCAAAACCTAAAACAATATACATCGCAAATCGAACTCTGGCAAAGGCAAAAAATCTGGCAGACAGAGCTGATGGAAATATTATTTCTATGTCTTTGGAAGAATTACAAGATTGGACTGAACCATTTGACTTGATAATAAATGGAACATCAGCAGGTTTGCAAAAATCTTTTTCATTTAATCTCAATCAAAATTGGTTCTGCCCGACTACTGTTTGCTATGATCTATCGTACGGGGTCGAAGAAACTAAATTCTTGTCGCTCTGTTCCCCTTATACAGCTTTCAGGCATGATGGCCTTGGTATGCTTTTAGGGCAGGCTGCTTTTGCTTTTGCATTATGGACAAAGATTGAACCAAATCCATTTAAACAATTAAGTAAGTTTGGAAGAGAATGAGACTACCAAAAGAAAAGCGAGCAAAAAAAACACTAGGTGTAATAGGTGGTGGACAATTGGCTCGGATGTTGGGAATGTCTTGCAATATTAATGATGTGGATCTGATTGTACTCGATCCTGACAAGACGTGTCCGGCAGCAAGTATCGCTTCTGAAGTGATTGAAGGGAATGTTCATGACTTAAAGTCAATACAAGAAGTTGCACGAAAAGCTGATATCGTAACTACTGAAATTGAAAATATTGGGGTAATCCATCTCGCCGAATTATCTCAGCAGGGAAAAAATATTTTTCCTCATCCAGAGGCTATAAGGACCATACAGAATAAATTTCTTCAAAAGAAACACCTATCTGATTGTGGTATCGCTGTTCCCCCATTCGAATTAAGTTCATCGCATAATTGGAAAAATGTGCGTCGGTTTGGAATTCCTTGTGTTCAGAAGCATTGCACTGGGGGTTATGATGGAAGAAGCGTACATATAATTCGAAGTGAAACAAACTGGGAAAACAGGCTTTCTGGAAAATCATTCATCGAAAGATTTATTCCTTGTTTCATGGAAATTGCGGTTATGGTGGTAAAAGGTAGAAGAGGTCAATTAGTGGCGTATGATCCTGTTGAAATGGTAATGGATGAATCTGGTCACGTATTAGATAAACTCATAGCACCAGCTAGAATTTCAGCTGATGAAAGAGACGCAGCAACAGAATTAGCAGTTGAAACAGCAGAGAGTTTCTCAACGCCTGGTATCTTTGGCGTTGAAATGTTTTTAGATACAGATAAATTTTTGTGGGTTAACGAAGTGGCTCCCAGGACTCACAACTCTGGTCATCATACAATAGAGGCCTGCGATACCAGCCAATTTGAGAATCAAATCCGAATGCTTTTCGATCTTGAATTAGGATCGTCTCGCTTACTGAAAAACGCTGTCACGGTTAATCTCATTGGTAATGAAGGGGAATGTGGTAACACAGATATATCAGGATTGACAAAATCACTTCAACAATTCGACATACACTTGCATTTATATGGGAAAAAAGAATGTCGTCCCGGGCGAAAAATGGGACATATAACTTGTCTTAATGAACAGCTTGATATTGCAATAAATCGTTCGCTTGTTATTCAAGAAACCATTCGAAGTAAAGGTTTAATTGGATTACAAAATTTTAGCTTGAAGTAAATTAACTTGGATAAACAGAGATTTTAAATGGATTTGCGTAAAAAAGTCGGCATTGTAATGGGATCGGACTCTGATTGGCCAGTGATGCAAAATGCAATTGAATGTCTTAAAAGATTCAATATTTCTTATTCGGTTACGTTAGTGTCTGCTCATCGCACGTCTGATAGGTTGTTTGACTACGGAAAAAATGCTAGATCGGCTGGATTCAGTGTGCTTATAGCTGGTGCAGGTGGTTCAGCTCATTTGCCTGGGATGCTGGCAGCATTGACCGAATTGCCAGTAATTGGAGTTCCCATCTCGGCAACTGGCCTTAATGGAATTGATAGTCTACTTTCAATAGTTCAAATGCCTCGGGGAGTCCCAGTGGCAACAGTGGCAATCGATGGAGCTTTCAATGCAGGAATGCTCTCTGTTCAGTTACTTGGAATGACAGACCCGGATTTGATGAAGCAGATAGAGCAATTTAGAAAAGAAATGACAAAAACTGTTTTACAAAAGTCGTTAGCTTTGGAGTAGATTATTATTTGTGCCGACGGACAAAATCTTTTTTATACTGCTGAGCTAACTTGACATAGTGTTTAGCGGAATATTCTAAAAACTTCAGGTCATCCTTTTCAAGTTTTCGATGTTTCATTGCTGGGGTGCCCATATATAACCAACCACTTGAAAGTTTCTTTTTCGGTGGGACTAGGGTTCCCGCCGCCAAAATAACATCATCTTCGATTTGTGCCCCGTCAAGAATTATTGTGCCAATGCCTACTAAAACTCTATTACCTAACTTGCAACCATGTAAACAAGCTTTGTGCCCAACTGTTACCTGGTTGCCGATAGAGAGGGGAAAACCTCCTGGAAAGAATGGCCCGTCATGGGTACAGTGAAGAACTGCGCCGTCTTGAATATTTGTTTCGCTACCAATTATAATCGAATGAACATCACCTCTGATAACACTGGCGGGCCAAACAGAAGAATCATTACCTATTATGGTATTTCCAATCACTATGGCGGTGGGATCAATCCAAGCTGCTAAAAGAACATTTGGTATGTGGCTCATGTAGGTACGAATATTCATTAATTCTATTGCCTTCTCCATTTAAGAGCTCATTATGCTACACATGAGAGAGAAAAAAAGATTTATCGCGGGTGCTGTTTGTCAGGCTTGTGGTCTAGTTGATTGTTTGGTCAGTTGGGATGAACAAACAGAAAACATAAGGTATCTTGAATGTGTGTCTTGTGGATATGCGGATAAACAACGGTTGGGTAAGCCCGCAGAACTCCTAACACGTGTAAATTCGGCTCATTTGATATCAAATGATCATCTTAAATTATTAAAAATCATAAATTTAGATGACTCGAAAACCGATGCTTAAAAGATTTGATAGCAGTTTTTAGGCGGAGAAAAAGAAGTACTGTCCGTAAGGTACCAAAAGAAAAGAAAGTGAAAAGAAGGCCATTTAATGTTTCCGTGCCAACTAGAAACATACTTCCATACCAACCAATGAGAGTTGCCAAAATTACAGTTAAACACATGTCTTTAACCCTCGTCAGTCCAATAAAAACGCCATCTAGCCAATATGATGGAGCTGCAACAACCAAAAACAGGCAAAGTATTGGGATCAAACTTATAGCGGAATTAGCTACTTTGGAATGACTAGTCAAAAGATTTATAAGGCTTGAACCGAAGCTAAGCAGGAGTATATTAAAAAATATAATTGAAACGAAAGTCCATATTGCGCCAGCCCAAAGTGAGTAAATAAAATTTTCGAATGACATTGATCCGATGGAATTTCCTGCTTCTATCTCTGAAGCGAATGAAAAACCATCAATACAATGTGCGACCGATGATAATATTATCAAGAAAACACCAATCGCGGCTGCCAAGTCTATGCCTAACTTTATGCTTTCTAGAGTAAATGATACAAACACAATCTTTAGTACTATGGTTCTGAGAAAAAGAGGTCCGTTGATCCTCGCTAGCACAATAAGAGTTCTTTTATTGAAATCATACAGACTTTTTAACGGATTTTTTTTTGTAATGTAAATGATGCAAGATAAGCCAAAAAAAAGCCCAAACCACTCAGCAATTAGAGTTCCCAAAGCGATACCATTACTGTTCAATTCTAAAAATATAGCGAAATATATATTAAGTAAGATATTTAACATATTAACTGTGAAAGTAAGAATAACTGCGATTTTTGTGTGGCTATTTCCGATAAGCCAGCCGTAAATAACATAGGTCATTAATACTGCCGGAGTCGCTAACAAACGGATGGAAAAATAAGTTTCAATAAGATCATTTAGCTTGGAGTTTTCGCTTAATGATTGAACAAAAATTGTTTTTAAAAAAAGAGCAATGACGGCTACAATTATTCCCGTGACAAGCGCCATTAATATGGAATTTGAAAAAATTTGAGCTTTTTTCAACTCGTTTTTTTCGCCCGCGGCTTGAGAAATCAGTCCGGTTGTTCCCATTCTAAAGAACCCAAATATCCAAAATATGAAGGTGATTAATTCAGCACCTATGGTCACCGAGGCCAAATATTTGGCCTCGGTAAGATGACCTGCAATAGCTACATCTGATAGGGCAAGAAGGGGAGTCGCTATATTAGCAAGGATAAGAGGCCACGCTAAATACCAGTGACGTTTTATAGCAAGCCAGATTTTGCGGACGTCTCGTTGCATTTAATCAATTCAGTTTGTGGGTCGCGCCGTCTATTAATTAAAATCTTTAAAAAAGGTGCTGGGTCTTTTACATGTGGAGGAGCATCCACGCCTCCTCTCTTTTTCTTCCAAAGAGCAACAAGCCTAAGCATCCAAAAGCGAAAGGCAGCAGTTTCAATAACAAGTGGCCATAATTCTATTTCGTCAATAGTAAGAGTCCTTATACTTTCGTAGCCAGTGATGAGGGAACAAGTCTTCATTACATCTAATTTTCCATTATTTAACGAGCACCAGTCATTCACGGCTATTGTTAAGTCGTAAATAAAAAGACCCTCACATGCGTTATAAAAATCTATTATTCCAGATAATCGGTTTTCAAGGAAAAGAGCATTGTCTTTAAACAAATCACCATGAATTAATCCTTTAGGAAGTGCTTTATATGATCTAAAGAGTTCTTTGGTTCTTTCAATTTGAGACTCGAGGATAGTCTTTTGGTCTGTGGGGATTAATGTTTTCACTACATCTACTTTCGATTCCCACCAATCGAACCATCTATGATTTTTCCTTGACAAGGGATAGCCTTTGGAAAATTTGTGAATTTTGGCAAGATTAGCACCGATTTGGTAGCAGGCATCTTTGTCAGGCGAATTAAGTGTTTTTCCGGGAATCAAAGGGTATAGAACCGCAGGTTTGTCATGTAGCAGGCTAAATAAAAATTCTTTTTTGTTCACAATTGGAACTGCCGTTGGTACTCCATCAGAGAATAACCTTTTGTTAAAGTCTAAAAAAAATGGCACCTCATATGATTTGTGTTCCTCAAAGATTTGTAAAACTGTCTTTTGGCTGTCAAATGTTAAAAAATAGGTAGTGTTTTCAACGCCCTCTTTCACGCCTCGGAAAGATCTTAAAGGGCCTAGATTAAAACCTTGTGCAAAAGAATTCATTTCCTTATTTGTAATGGGCGTGTATACACTCATTTTCACTCCTTGTCTTTGAAAGAGTATTATGCCCTTTGAGTCACAATTCGGCACATCCGCAAGAGGAACTGATGAAGTCATTAGTATTGGTAGATGGTTCATTTTATCTTTATAGAGCGTTCCATGCGCTTCCCCCCTTAGCAACCAAAGACGGGCGTCCTGTGGGGGCTGTACGGGGAGTGATTACAATGCTGAATAAATTAATAGCTGAATTCCCAACAGAGAGATTTATTGTTGTTTTTGATGCTAAGGGTCCGAGTTTTCGTTCGTCACTCTACCCGGCATATAAAAAAAATCGACCAGAAATGCCCAGCGATTTGGCTGAACAAATTCAACCACTTTACCGGATTATAAAAGCTCTTGGATTTCCGTTAGTTTCTATCTTAGGAGTAGAAGCTGATGATGTCATTGGGACTCTTGCAAAATTTGCAGAGAGTGAGGGTGATCAAGTCGTAATATCCACTGGAGATAAGGATCTTGCTCAATTAGTGTCAGAAAAAGTAAGCTTGATAAATACTATGACTAATAAATGGTCTGATCCTTTAGCAGTTCGGGAAAGGTTTGGAGTTTATCCCAAACAAATAGCTGAGTGGTTGGCTCTGACCGGAGATACTGTTGACAATATTCCAGGTATCCCAAAATGTGGTCCAAAAACAGCTTCTAAATGGTTGAATGATTACGGTTCACTTGAGGCTATTATAGCGGCAGCGGCTAATATTCGAGGAAAAGTAGGGGAATCATTGCGTGAAAATTTGGGGCAATTACCCGTGTCGCTCCAATTGACAACGATTCGATGTGACGTTGATCTGCCGTTAGATACCTTTTCATTAAAGCGGTCTAACCCAGATGTTGAGGTATTGCAAGAGATCTATACTGAATTAGAGATGTCAGTTTTTTTAAGAGAACTTGATGTTCGATATATTAAATCGAGTAGTACCTTAATTCAAAATTATGAAATAATTTTGGATATAAATCAATTAGATCGTTGGATTCATGATTGCGAGATGGCAAAAGTCTTTGCCCTCGATACAGAAACGACAAATATTGTTGCTCGACGTGCTGACTTGGTTGGCATATCTCTCGCAATCTCTGATGGATTGGCCTGCTATATTCCTATTGCTCATAAAGGGCAGGATCAAATTCAACGAGAATTTGTTATCAAGAAAATTCAACAGCTTTTGTCAAATAAATCTCTTAAAATGGTTTGTCATAATCTCAAATACGACTTGACTGTAATTGAACGCGCAGGCTTGATTGTAGAATGTAGCCTTGAAGATACCATGCTAATGAGTTACGTCATAGATGCCTCAAGTCATAGACATGATCTTGATTCATTGGCACTTTCTTTTTTGAAACATAAAACAGTTTCTTTTGAGGAAATTTGTGGGAAAGGAGCGAAACAGATATCTTTTGATTCAACTTTGATCGTTGATGCTGGACATTATGCAGCCGAGGATGCTGATATTACGCTCCGGCTTTTCAATATCTTTTCAAAAAAAATGAAATCGGATACGAAGTTGTTAAATATCTATAAAAAAATCGAAATTCCTATTGTTCATGTTTTGAGGGGAATGGAAAATTATGGGGCAATTATCGATGCTAAAATTCTTGCTGGGCAGTCAGTAGCGTTAAAAGAGAGACTATTAAAACTTCAGGCTGAAGCTTTTAAATTAGCAGGCGCGGAGTTCAACTTGGCAAGCCCAAAACAATTACAAGAAATACTATTCCAAAAGTTGAATTTGCCGATTATAAAGAAGACTCCGAAGGGAGCCCCCTCGACGAGTGAAGAAGTCCTGAACGAACTCGCAGTTAGCTATGAACTTCCGAAAATTATTATTGAATATAGAAGTTTGGCAAAGCTGAAAGGCACATATACAGACCGTCTTCCAAAGCAAGTAGACTTAGTTGATAATCGTGTTCATACATCATTTCACCAGGCAGTTACAACTACGGGGCGACTTAGCTCCAGTGATCCAAATCTGCAAAACATTCCAATGCGTAGTGAGGAAGGACGCAAAATAAGGCGAGCCTTTATTGCACCAGATGGTTGGTTGATCGTCGCCGCTGATTATTCTCAGATCGAATTGCGAATTATGGCGCATTTGTCTGGTGATTCGAGATTGGTTGAGGCTTTTTCTAATAATCAAGATATTCACAAAGCCACTGCTGCTGAGATCTTTTCTGTTGGTCTTAATGAAGTTTCTTTTGAGCAGAGAAGACAAGCAAAGGCAGTTAATTTTGGCTTGATTTACGGAATGAGTGCTTTTGGTCTCAGCAGGCAACTGGGTATAGGTCGAGGGCAAGCTGTTAAAATAATGGATAAATATTTTAATCAGTATCCTGAAGTTCAAAATTATATGCAAAAAACTAGAGATCTCGCGCATCAAAATGGATTTGTAGAAACTGTATTCGGTCGTCGCTTATTTCTCCCTGAAATTAATTCTCGTCAGCCTAGTATTAGGCAGGCAGCTGAGAGAGCTGCTATAAATGCTCCAATGCAAGGGACTGCTGCGGATATTATTAAAATCGCTATGCTAAAAATAAATGAATGGCAACCGGATCGGAGAAATGAATGTAGGATGATTTTGCAGGTGCATGATGAACTGGTATTTGAGGTGGTTTCAGGGATGCTTAGTGAGATGACATGTCTTATAAAGAATTCTATGGAGCAGGCAGCCAATCTAGAAGTTCCATTAGTTGTGGAGATTGGCTCAGGGCTTGATTGGTTCTCTGCTCATTGAAGTGATTTAAATTACGATCGTTGGTGTCAGACTTTAGTTAACCAATAATGCAACCAATCCGATGCACGTTCAATTCCCATAAATGTTTTAGCCGAAAAGTTTATCACTGTGGATCTTGGTAAGTGCTCTCGAACTTCTTTTTGTTTTGAAATCTGGAAACTTTTGCCCACTTTATCACTTTTTGTTAAAAGTATTAGCGTCTCGAGATCTTGGTTTTGAACTAATGCTAACATAACAAGATCACTGTCTTTGAGGGGATGACGGATATCCATTAATAATACAGCACCAACAAGAGTGGATCTTTTTAAAAGAAATTCATGTAATTGGACGCTCCAATTATTTTGAGTTTTTTTTGGAACTTTAGCATAACCGTATCCGGGTAAATCAATTAGATGGCCACTATAGCCATTTACGGAAAAAAAATTAATAAATTGGGTTCTACCCGGTGATTTGGACACGTGGGCTAGCTTGCGTCTCCCGCAAAGAGCATTTAAAGCGCTTGATTTCCCAGAATTGGAACGGCCACAAAAAAAGATTTCTGGTCCATCTGTATCAGGACAGAGAGCTAAACTCGGTGAACTCTTCACAAATTCAGCATTAAAGATTAGTTTTTTTTGGAATTCTTTTTTAATCATATTGATTTTGCCATTCAGAATAGAGAGATACCTGCGGTATGATGTGCGGAAGAGTGTTGGAGGTTCTCTTATGCATAAAACAGTTATTCATTGGTTTTTGAAAATTTTAATTACGGTGATACCACTTTCCCCAGTAAATAGCATTGCAAATAAACAAGGCAATATCAAAGGGGAGTCGGCTTTGGGTCTCCAAAAGAGCGCCGATTGCGTCGCATGTCATGGTGTTGATGGGAACAGTATTGTTGCAAATTTCCCCAAAATAGCTGGTCAGCATTCATCATATCTAGTAAAAAGTTTATCGTCATACCGAGATGGTACCCGGGATAATTCTATCATGGCCGGGATCGCGGAAAAATTAACTGATAAGGATATTGCGGATTTAGCGGCTTATTTTTCTGGAAAAGATATGTCTTATGGCGCAGCAGATCCTGAGCTGGTTGTGAGGGGGGAACAGATTTATAGGTTTGGAGATTTCGACAAACAAATTAGTGCTTGTATTGCTTGTCATGGTCCAACGGGTACAGGAGTTGCGTCTGCTATTTTTCCAGCACTCGGCGGACAATGGTCAGATTATCTCATTTCACAGTTAAAACTCTTTCATTCCGATGCAAGAAAAAATAATATGATGAATGGGGTAGCTGCGAATTTATCAGAGGAAGATATGAAAGCGGTTGCGAGTTATATTGAGGGTTTAAGAAAGTGAGATTAAAGAACAAAGTATTTGGCTTAATTGGTTTTCTGTTTGCAGTTTCGTCTTTTGCTCAAAATTTTAATGTTTTGGAAGGAACACACTTCAGGACTTTGGCAGATCCTGTTCTTGTGAATGACCCTTCACGTGTCGAGGTTGTCGAGTTGTTTTGGTATGGATGCCCTCATTGTGATCAATTAGATCCCGCTATTTCTCGTTGGGTTTCGACACTTCCTGACGATGTTTCGTTTAGACATATCCCTGTAGTCTTGGGCAGATCATGGGAGTGGCATGCTAGACTTTTTTGGGCAGCACGTAATCTTGGGGTTGGAGAAAAAGTACATAGGAAAGTTTTTGATGAAATTCATAGGAATAACAATAAACTTGACTCGGAAAAACTAATTATTGAATTCTTAGAAGGATTTGATTTAGAAAGGGAGAAAGTTTCTAAGGAATTGAAAAGTTTTTCAACAGAGAGTGCATTAAAGCTTGCACATTCTCGCGTTAGATCATACGAAATTTCTGGAGTTCCTGCGTTAATAGTGCATGGACGTTATTTAGTCAATCTGAATAGTGTTAGGAGTAATAAGCAACTTTTTAACATAGTAGATAATTTAATTGAGAAAAGCAGAAAGCATCTCAAATTATGACTACTTCATGTCAGGTAAAAGTTTTCCGACCAAAAGAAATAAAGAAATATAAGGATTGTTATTAAGTTAGTTTTCCTTTTTTTGTATCAACCGATAAAACTTTTCGTTCATTAAATCTAATTCGATTGTAAGCTCGGGCACTAGACTAAATATACTACTTCGTTTTAATTTAGTACTTAATCTCAAGGTTTTGTCTTTATTCCAGTATACAAAACTAAACCCAGTGAATTTCGTATTATTTTTTCCTTCAATACTTGATAGAGCCTCTTGGCAGGTTACTACCAAGCCGTACTTATTACATATCTTGTTGATGAGATACGATTGGTTTTCTTCATTGTTTATTATATTTTTTTGAATATAAAGGATACGAACGATAGTGTCTTTCTTATCAATTGTAATCGTCATGAATTGTTTTGCTGGGCCTTCAAACTTCTGAAATGATTTAGAAGAATCACCTATTTCAAATCCAGCGATATCGAATGCAAATGATGAATTTACACTTATAACTGAGAGCATCACTAATCTAAATAAGTTATTAAGTAATTTTGTTTTTACTGTCTCAAATTCAGTTAGCATGAATTTTTCTCTGTTTTAACGAAAAGTTTAATTGCTCTTTCTAATTTATTAAGCGCTCGTTCCATATATTTTGATGAAATCAATAAGGGGGGAGCGAATCGTAAAACATTATCGCCGGCGGTTAGCATAATAATTCCTTCCTTATGACCGGCCTTCACGATTAAAGCTGATTTTCCTTTAAAAGATTGGTTCATAACCGCGCCTATTAGCAGCCCTGATCCTCTTATTGCGCTAAAAACCTGATATTTTTGGTTTATCTTTTTTAAACCATTTTGGAGCTGATCACCTCTAAGTTTGACATTTTCGAGGAATTTTTGGTTGTCGATTAGTTCAATTGCTCGGTTAGCCACAGCGCAGCCAAGTGGATTTCCTCCAAATGTACTTCCATGAGTGCCTGGTGAAAAGTGAGAGGAGAGTGCATTGGTGGTTAACATTGCACTAATTGGGAATCCACATCCTAAGCTTTTTGCTAGTGTCAGTATATCTGGAACGACCTCAAGTCCCTGATAGGCAAAAAGAGAACCTGTCCTTCCCATTCCCGTCTGTACTTCATCAATAATAAGACTGGCGTTATGTTGATTACAGGCATTTCTAATTTCTAAAAGGAATTTAGGGACAATCGGTATCACACCACCTTCGCCTTGGACTGGCTCTACGAGAACTGCGCAGGTTGAATCAGAAACTGTCTTTTTGAAAGTTTCGATTTCATTGAATGGAATATGTTTAAAACCGCCTGGTAATGGTCCAAATCCTTTTTTATACAATTCTCGGCTTCCTGCCGTAACGGTTAATAGAGTGCGGCCATGAAATGCTCCGTCAAAACAAATAATCTCATTTTTGTAGGAACCAAAACGATTATGCGAAACTCGTCTTGCCAATTTTATTGCTGCCTCATTAGCCTCTGCTCCCGAATTGGCAAAGAAAACTTGTTCAGCAAATGTTCGTTTGATTAGTTCCTGAGCTAATTTAATTGAAGGTTCACTTGCAAGAGTATTAGATACATGCCAAAGTTTTTTAGATTGCTTACTCAAAGCATCAACAAGATCTTTATTGCAATGCCCCAGTGCGCTTACGGCAATTCCACTTGCAAGGTCAATAAACTTTTTCCCATTTTCCCCAGTAAGTTCCACCCCTTTTGCCTTTTTTATTAGGATGGGCGGTGTTCCATAGTTCGGGACCAAATATTTTTGAAAATCGCTTAGAGTTATGTCAGCCATTTGTTAATTCCTCAAGATGCACACCGACACTTCTTGCTAGTGAACTTAGATCATATCCGCCTTCAAGCATCGATATTATTCGACTATTGCAATGACTTCGTGCTAGCTGAACAAGATTTTTAGTTATCCATCGGAAATCATCTTCATTCAGATTTATATTCCCCAGTGGATCATTTTTGTGTGCGTCAAATCCGGCTGAAATCATAATTATTTCGGGTTTAAATTTGTCAATTGATGGAAAAATAATTTTTTCGACTTGTCTCCGAAAAACGTTGCTATCTGTACCAGCATCTAATGGGACAAATGCTAAATTACTTGCATCTTGCTCAGTATGTCTATTTGGATAAAATGGGTGTTGAAAACTAGAGCAAATGAGAACCTTTGAGTAATCTTTAAAAATATCCACCGTGCCATTTCCGTGATGAACATCAAAGTCTACAATTGCAACTCGGTTAATTTGATAAGTTTTGATTGCATGTTGTGTGGCTATGGCAATGTTATTAAAAAAACAAAAACCCATTGAATGGTCTCGTTCAGCATGATGGCCGGGCGGGCGTGTGGCACAAAATGCTCGAGTTAGTTGATTTTTCATTATTAAATCAACGGCTGAACAACCCGCACCAGCGGATAAGAAAATTGATTGGAGTGATTGGGCGCAGAGAAAAGTATCTGGATCAATTGGTACAGTTTGGTTGTCTTTTGTTTTTTGATCAAGTCTCATTAGTTTATCGATAAGTTTCCCTGAATGAACCCGTTTAATCTCGTCTATAAGAACTGGACGGACTCTTCCTTCATATAAATCGGATTTTAAACCTAGTCTGTCAAGTTCGGAGTCAATTGCTACGAGCCGAGCCGATTGTTCGGGATGACCCTCGCCCATATTATGAAGTAAACATTCGGGATCTGTGAAATAACCAAGTTTCATCGGATAAATGACCTTTCAAAAAATATTATTGATGCTGAAAACTTATTTCTGGCCAGCCACGAATTGCTGCAAGTTTTTCGAGCTTTTTATCTGGATTTACTACGAAAGCTTTGTCTACCCATTCTAGAAGAGGCTTATCATTTATTGAGTCAGAATAAAAATGGGTCTCAACTATAGGTCTGTTTTGTATTTTTATCCATTCTTGTAGTGCGATGACTTTTCCTTCTCTGTAACTTGGCGTGCCAACAAGTTCACCGGTATATTTACCCTCAATTATTTCGGGCTGGCAACCAATGCAGGCATCCATATCAAACATATTCCCAATGGAGTCTCCTATAAATGTATTAGTTGCTGTTACTATTAGGCAGGTGAATCCCTGATTTTTATAGTTTTTTATAAAAAGCTTGACTGCTGGAGTAATTGCCGGCCTTATAATTTCTTCCAGATATTCTGCACGAATATGTAAAATTTTTTTTAGGGGGTAAGTTTTTAAAATATTCAAAGAAAAACGGTTATATTCTCGGATATCTAGTTTCTCGTTTATATAATCTTCATAGAAGGCATTACTTTTTTCTAAAAATTCTCGGTGGTTAACCACTTCCTTTCCTGCTAGAAATAAGTTCCATGATTTATCACTATCAAATGGTAATAATGTATTATCTAAATCGAACATAGCGAGCTTTAAATTCTGGTTTTCTTTGATTTGATTCATATGAACTCATTTAAAAATTATTGATTAGATTAAAATTTGATGTTTACTTGGCGGGTTACCTGCTAAATAGTTGCTAATACTGTACATTGAATTTTTTTAAAAAAAAATAATGAATTTTTGACGTCTATTCTATTCTTCAATTTGAGCTTCAATTAATTAAAGTGTTTGGTTATGCCAGAAATTTTATTTTCAAGAAACTCGCTACTATTTTTGATTGGATTAAATTAATTAATGTTTGATCACTATTTATATTATTTTAGTGTCGTAGTTTTTAGTCTTAATTATGATGCCGGTTGTCGTTATAAACTTTAGTGTCTTTTTTTGAGAGGTTACGTATCGAATGTTAAAAACACTCAGGCACCTGGTACAAGCTGTTTCATCTTTGCGCTCACTGGATGAAGTCTTAA
>MDTB01182587.1_pt1 | contig 17438 bp, 16 predicted proteins | sample 811161 | NCBI WGS metagenome assembly MDTB01 (sample SAMN05326650, study PRJNA326480) | marine metagenome | isolation source: seawater | place: Mediterranean Sea | collected 2009
CGCACACCACCTAAAATATTTTGTAGCGTTTCGCCCTGCACGTCACCGCGATAAGGCACTTTTACAGTCTTACCCTCACTTGCGCGGTATTCTGCAACGCCGCCCGCATGTTTATTCATCGCGGTGTCAGAGCTCATACCATAAAACTGAACGTATTTCTTACCGTCAACTTCAACAACTTCTAATTCTGATTGATCATGCCCTGCGAGCATACCACCAAGCATCAAGAAATCAGCGCCCGCGCCAAATGCTTTAGCCAGGTCTCCCGGCACTGTGCAGCCACCATCGCCGCAAACAAGGCCAGAAAGGCCATGGGCAGCATCCGCACATTCAATAATGGCTGAAAGCTGCGGGTAGCCAACGCCAGTCATTTTACGTGTAGTACAAACTGAACCTGGGCCAATACCAACTTTAACAATGTCAGCGCCGCTTAATATCAACTCTTCGGTCATTTCACCGGTTACAACATTACCCGCCATAATTGTCAGGTCAGGGTAAGCATCACGCGCGCGGCGGACAAAATTTGTAAATACTTCACTATAGCCATTCGCAACATCAATACAGACTTTATCAATTTTACCAGGCGCTTCTTTCATAACAGCGTCGAGTTTTTCTTTATCTTTTTCTGCAACGCCGATTGAATACCACATATTGGAAGCCGCAGAGTCGTTATTAAGAAACTCAACAAGTTGATCTTTTGAATAATGTTTAGTGATTGCCACAGAAAGACCGTTACCATCATTGTGGAACGCACGCGCCATTTCAAATGTACCCACGCCATCCATATTCGCGGATACTATTGGCACTCCGTCAAATTCACGACCAGACCATTTAAACGTAAATTTGCGACGAATGTCGACTTCTTTACGGCTACCAAGCGTTGAACGCTTTGGGCGAATGAGTACATCTTTAAAATCTAGCTTAATGTCTTCTTCTATACGCATTTTTATATCCTCTTTTACCGATATATTTTTACATTATTATTGAGCGGTCCAGCCGCCATCTATAGTTAATTCAGAACCCGTGATTTGCGCCGCATCGTCTGAACATAAAAATGAAACAATCGCCCCTATTTCTTCGGGCTTGGCGAATTCGCCAGAAGGCTGTTTTTCGGCAAGAAGTGCGTTTTTTGCATCTTCCCAAGAAAGTCCGTCTTTATCCGCACGTAAATCAACTTGCTTTTCGACCAAAGGGGTAAGCACCCAGCCTGGACATATAGAATTACAAGTAATGTTTTCTTGCGCGGTTTCAAGCGCGACGACTTTACTTAAGCCTATTAAGCCATGTTTCGCTGCAACATAAGCGGATTTATTGACAGATGCAACCTTTCCATGCACAGAAGCGATATTTATTATTCTCCCCCATGCTTTTTTACGCATATGCGGCAATGCGCGTTTGATAATATGAAATGGCGCAGAGAGCATTAAGTCTTGAATTAATTGCCATTTCTCTGCGGGAAAGCTTTCAATCGGTGACACATGCTGAATACCGGCATTGTTAACGATAATATCAAAACCATCACAAAGACCGCCCGCCTTTTCAAACAGCTCACTCACCCCGCGCTCCGAAGATAAATCAGCCGGCAAATAAGACACTTTCACCTTATAGTCATTTTCGATAGCTGCGCGGATCGCTTCAATTTCTTTTTCGTCGCCAAAACCATTCAGCACTATGGACGCGCCTTTTGATGCTAATTTCTGTGCAATACCTAGGCCAATGCCACTTGTCGAGCCCGTAATTAATGCCGTTTTATTCTGGAGCGTCATGGTCAATATCCCTTATTTAAAAAAAGCATCCGCTGCGCTGCTGGCGGCTTGTTTTTTTGTGATTTCACCTTCAACACGGGCTATTTCTGCATTTAAGTCGCTGATATAATCACGCAAATGCTCCACCGACATATCCACCAAGTTCGCGGGAAAATCTTGCACATTCTTTTTTGCAGCAGGTTCGTCATCAAACATTATCACCTCCGTTAAATCGACATATAATTTACTGCGTTTTACTCCGTTTTTCAATGCAGATGAAATAATTCTTTTCTTGACCGCTACGTTATAAACAGTGTAGATTTTCTAAATTCCCAATATGGCCGTTTAAGATTGGCCTGCCAGCCCCGCCTGATAAGCAGCTTGGCAAAGGAATAGATTTATGCCTTGCAGATTAAAAATGTCAGGCCAATGTAACAATTATTAAATACAGGAAAACTGTTATGAGCAATCAAGTTGATTTAGACACACCGCTAATGCCAAAAGCGAAAGCTGTATGGTTAATCGAAAATACAGCATTATCATTTGGCCAAATTGGCGCGTTTTGTGGCATGCACTCAGTTGAAGTACAAGCCCTAGCAGATGAAGATATTGGCCGTGGCATGGTTGGCCGCAGCCCGATTGATGATGGCGAACTAACGCAAGAACAGATCGACGCGTGTCAGGCTGACGTTAATGCAGAGCTTCGTATTAACCGCACAGCAAATTCAAGTCTACGCAGCCGCTCAAAAGGCCCTCGTTACACACCAGTGGCGAAGCGCGGCGACAAACCAAACGCGATTGCATTCCTCGTTAAGCATCACGATGAGCTTACCGACGCACAGATTTGTAAACTTGTTGGTACAACAAAGCCGACAATTAAATCTATACGCGAAAAAACACATGCGAGCATGTCAACATTAAAACCAAACAGCCCTGCTGACCTTGGCCTATGTACATATGTAGAACTTGATGAAGCCATCAATAAAGCACTCAGAGCCAAAGGCATCGACCCTGAGGCACGCAAAAAAGAGCAAGACGCAGAAAAAGCAGCTGCACTTAGCGAAGACAAACCATCTGAACAACACAGTTCAGGCTTTGACTTCTCAGCATTTATGAGCACAAGCGCATCTTCAAACCAAGATTCATAAACAGCTCAGCTTTTAAACGAAACAAAATGAAAAGGCATCGAGAATTTCGATGCCTTTTTTATATCCCTAACAATAAGAAAATGCGACTTAGTTGCTTAATTCCAATAATTCGTCATTAATCGTTAATTTCTGCGCCTTCAAACGATGTAAAGCCACCTCATCAGGCGATGGTCTCTTTTCTTCGTCTGAGATTTTAAGATCAAGGCGCTGCTTTCGCTGCTTCAAAGAATGGATACGATTTTCTTCAGACATAGATTCTCCTGCTCGTAAATTTAAAAAATGTAATACATCAACGCGCAACAGCGTATGCAAACACAGATAACGGTAAACATTACGCCATTATTCTTACAGTTTTAGTATTTCATGGATTTTATTAAGAGCGCGTTAACAAGCGAACGATCACCTCACATTATCTACAGCAAAACTATAAAAATATTTATTTACTCTGCAACCAAGCGTGTTTTACGTAGCTGCCCAGAGCGCTCTAATATAGGGTATGAGACTGATGTTATCAGGCTTTGAATACGTACAAGGTCACGGATGATATCGGTATGCATAGAACTGGTCGCTAACGTTTCAGGCACGCCATCCGCAATACGACGTAAATGCCGCTCGGAAGATTCCTGCTCGCCTTTTTTGAAGTCGCCTTTAACCACAAACAAACGGCGCGCAAGCTCAGGGTCTTCGGTAATGAAAACGTTACGCGAAAGCTTTAAACTATCTAATGTTGTCTCAAAGAACATACGAATATCTTTAAAACCTTCATCTGAGAACACCTTTTGTTTTTCTATTTTTTTACGCGCCATATGAATAAGGCTACGGTCAACAATATCTCCGGCATGTTCAATACTTGTCGCATAAGACATGATAAGCAAGTGACGCTCAGCATCCGCGCCATCCACGCCAGAAGCCCCTACCCGCGCAATATATGTTTTTATCGATTTATATAACTCATCAATAAAATCATCCATTTCACGCACGCGCCCAAGTATGTCGGCATTGTTGGTTCTAAACAGTTGATAAACGCAATAGAGAAGCTCTTCAAGTTTATCTGTCATCCGCAGCACTTCGCGTGAAGCGTTAGACAGGGCCACTGTGGGCATTTCAAGGTCATTATTATCAAGGTATAAAGGCGCGCCCGCAGCAGGCTCTAACGTTTTCGTTTTGCCGAACTTTTCAACAACGCCGGATATCTGACGGCAGAATGGTAAGAACATAATACCTAAGACAATATTAAACGTCATATGGAATGACACGATGACTTGCGGATGTAACAGATCCACACTTTCAAAAAATTTAAGGATATAAGGCATTGCAGCCATAGCGACAAGAACACCAAATAGCCTGACAAATAAATTCGCCAGCGGTAACCTAAAGCTGTTCTCTTTATCTTTCATTGTCGCAAATAATGCAGGAAGTACGCCGCCAATATTTGCGCCAAGAACCATAGCAAGGCCAAGCTCTAGCGGCAGAGGCAATGCGGCAATAAGCAGAACCATAGCAAGTGAAGAATGAAACATCCACGTGATAACGCCTGCAATAAGGATAGGGAATATGTGGTCGTTTTCTAATGGCTTAAGCATCAAAAGGAAAAGTTCCGATTCCTGTAGAGGCGCAGACGTTAGCTTCACAAGCTTTAAGGCCATTAACATCAAACCAATACCAATCAAAACATGGCCGATATGCTTTAATTGCGCCTTTTTATCCTTTAACTGATAAACAATATAACCAATAACCAACAAAAGAGATGCGAGCCATGAAAGGTCAAAAGTCAGCACTTGCGCAACGATAGTTGTCCCCGTATCCGCGCCAAGTATCACGGCTATGGCAGCAGGCAGTGTAATTAAGCCACTCGAAAGGAAGGAGCTAACGATAAGAGTTGTCGCCGTAGAGCTTTGCAGTACAAGAGTGAACAAAAGCCCAGCAAAGAAAGATTTAATACGGCTAGACGTTGAATATGATAAAAAGTCGCGTAATTTAGCACCAAAAGCACGCATCATTCCATTGCGGACCATTTGCAGCCCCCAAAGCAACATGACAACGCCGCCAAAGATGTTAATAAGAATAAGTGTAGGCACTTATAGCAAACCTTTTTAGAAATAATGCACGCATAGCGCAATAATTATATTAGGCTTACAGCATAGAGTTTCCGCAAGGTGCGGTCAAGTGAGATTGAGAAAAATTCATATAAAACGAAGTCTTGGCTTAGTTTTTATCAACAAAAGCCAATTCTTTATCAGGCGCATTATTAAGTCCTGCACAAAGCACACTTGAATCAGCCGCGCAGAAGACTGTGAAAGCTTTTTGGGCGCGCAAATATGTGACCGGCTCAATATCTTTGATTGCCGCGCATGCCTGCACAGCGCGCGAAAGGTCTTTCTCGTGGTCGCTATGCAGCATTGCTGTATAGAAAAACTTGCGCTTAGATGCTTTGAATATTTGATCATAGCCCTTATCTAAGGCGCTATTACCCGCAATAGCAGCGTTCACTGCACCATCAAAGGCTTTATAATCACCGCGGTACATATAATGAGGAAAAACACCCGTTAACAGCACAAAAGCCAGCGCCCCATCTGGTGTTGATTGCCATTCATCGCATAGCCCTTGGAGGGCGAGATCATAAGCGAGGGCAAAACGCTCTTTAATTTCAAAATCAAACGCAGGGTTTACCATGTCCCATTGCTTAGGATGAATTTCATCGAACCAAAATTTTAATATCGACTGTACTGTATTTTGCATTTAAACCTTAATAACTCTAAAAGAATAACGAATCACTATTGACAGTATGAATCAAAACGAATCGCTTGCCTAGTGTTATTTTACAGAGTCATTAATATTAAGGAGCAATACGCTTCAAGCTAGCCCTATTCATCCGATCGTAACGCCACATCTTCCGCCTCTATACCCGCAGCAGATCCCGAAGGATCGTCTTGTTCATACAAAGCCGGCACGTCATGTTCGCTAGCCTTTGCCGCAGCAGCAGCGCGCGCTGCATCTGCTTCACGCATACGCTTATCGTTCAAACGTGCTTGCTCCTCTTTTTTAAATTGCTCTTGCTGAATATATTGTGACAATGCAGCTTCGGCAGTTTTATCACAGCGCAAAGTAAGCCAAGACAAAACCAAAGCTGGTGTAAAGGGCAAAAGAATAATTCCTAGCATCACAAGGCTAAAAGCTTCAACCAGTTCACGCCCTTTCATGTAACCGCTATACAGCAATAAAAAGACAAAGAAGCCCACAATAAAAAATATCAAAGAAAAAATGCGATACATTTTTACTTTAAGAATAGCTTCACGGATTGTCGGGTCTTTAATATACATATTGTTTACGTTCATATTTTTAGTGGTTCAACATTAATACAGCATTACCATATTAACAAAAAAGTCCTAACAAATTATTGTTAGGACTTTCTAATATACAGATAATGTAAGCAGCCGCAACTGACTTTAATGCAGATCGCTCCAAATTTTACGCTTCACGCCATACATGACAAAAGCAAAAATTGTTAGGAAGATGATGACTTTAATCCCCATACGCTTACGGACTTCTAATTCAGGCTCTGCGGCCCAATTTAGGAAATGTGATACGTCAGAAGCGTATTGGTCAACCGTTGTTGGGCTGCCGTCTTCATACATGACTTGGTCATCAATTAATGGGGTTGGCATCGCGATAACACCGCCAGACATATATTTGTTGTAATACTGACCAGGCATAAGGTGTACATGCTCTGGCGCATCTTCGTAGCCCGTCAAAATCGCATGAAGATAATCCGCTCCGCCAACACGCGCCTTAGTGATTAATGATAAATCAGGTGGGAACGCACCGTTATTTGCGTATTTTGCTGCTGCATCATTTGCAAATGGGCTTGGGAACATATCCGATGGACGCGCTGCGCGCTCAAACATTTCGCCTTCATCATCAGGGCCATCCATGACCGTATACTCAGCCGCAATCGCCTTGATCTGCCCTTCGCTATAACCAAGCGCCTCCAAGTTACGGAACGCAATACGCTTCATTGAGTGGCATGATGCACAGACTGATTTAAACACTAAGAAACCACGCTGTAGCGCCGCCTTATCATATGTGCCAAACGGCCCAGAAAAGCTCCACTCCATTTTTGGTGGTTTCACAGCATCACCTGCCGCATGCGCAATATTAACAGAGCCAAGCATTGCAAAAGCAACGAATAAAACTGAGACAATAGATTTTTTCATTTTATTTTCCTTTTACTCTAACTGGTCTATTTGCTATCAGCCGCTTTCGCAGCCTTTTTATCAAGCACAGCCTGATGAATAGACTCCGGAATTGGCAATGCAACTTCTTTGCGCGATAGCAATGGCAACAGCACAAGGAAGAACAAGAAGTAATAAACAGTGAAGAGCTGTGCCAACATTGTATTATCAACCTTCAGCACCATTGGTGCTTTTTCTTCGGCTGCGTGATCTTCGCCTACTGGCGCGGCATGAGCCACTTCACCATGATGGTCATCAACAGCACACGCCGCTTCTGAGCCTATACATGTCTGCCAATACACACGGTCAGCGGGCTGAGAGCCTGCATAACCAAGCACAAACACACCAAAAACAAAAACCAATAAAAGCTTTTTGAATTGTGGGCGGTAACGTGCAGAGCGCACTGGGTGTGTATCAAGCCATGGCATGATAAGCAACATAACAATCGCACCAAACATAGCAAGAACGCCGCCAAGCTTCGCTTCGATAAAGACAATATCCGTAAATGGAATGCCAATATCAAATGTAATCGCACGCAAAATCGCATAGAAAGGTAAGAAATACCATTCAGGTACAATATGCGCAGGCGTTACAAGCGGGTTCGCAGGAATGTAGTTATCGGGGTGCCCCAATGCATTTGGCAAGAAGAAGACAAAGGCGGCATAAATTGTAATAAATACAACCAAACCAAATGTATCTTTCATTGTGTAATATGGGTGGAAAGGCAATGTGTCTTGCTTACCCTTTGCTTCAACGCCTGAAGGGTTGTTTGACCCCGTAACGTGTAGTGCCCAAACATGTAAGAACACAACCGCGCAAATCACGAATGGCAACAAGTAATGCAGCGCAAAGAAACGTTTCAACGTTGGGTTATCGACCGAGAAACCGCCCCAAAGCAATGTCACAATATCATCACCGACAATTGGAATAGCAGAGAACAAGTTAGTAATAACAGTCGCGCCCCAGTAAGACATCTGCCCCCAAGGAAGCACATACCCCATAAAGGCTGTCGCCATCATAAGAAGGAAGATCACAACGCCAAGTATCCAAAGCAGTTCACGTGGTTGCTTATACGAACCGTAATACATGCCGCGGAAAATATGTGTATACACCGCGATAAAGAAGAATGATGCGCCGTTCATGTGAATATAACGGATCAACCAGCCATAATTCACATCACGCATGATGCGTTCTGTTGCATCGAAAGCGAGCGCCGTATCTGCCGTGTACTGCATAGCGAGCGTAATGCCCGTTACAATCATTGTCACAAGCATGAACATCGCAATAGCGCCGAAATTCCAAAAGTAATTGAAATTCTTCGGTGTCGGGAATACGCCGTATTCCTTTTGCATTAATGTAAACACAGGTAGGCGGCTATCAATCCACTCTACCGCTGGGTTTTTAAATTTCTCACGCTGTCCGCCAGCCATCTTTAGTCTCCTGATTTATAAACGCAAAATCTTGCAGGCTTATGAAAGCTGCAAGATTGCCAATTAACCTATTTTTACTGTTGTATCACTCAAAAATTCATATTCTGGAACCGCAAGGTTTTTAGGCGCAGGGCCCTTACGAATACGGCCAGATGTATCATAATGTGAACCGTGACATGGACAGAACCAACCACCGAAATCACCTTTAGATTCAGTTTCTTTTTGCCCAAGTGGAACGCAGCCCAAATGTGTACAGACGCCAACCATAACCAACCACTCAGGCTTTTGTGCACGGTCTTTATCATCTTGTTTATCCCGAAGAACCGCCATATCAACTGAACGCGCATCTTCGATCTCTGCTTCTGTACGGTGGCGGATGAATACCGGCTTACCACGCCACATTACTGTAATGGACTGCCCCTTTTCAATTGGTGACAAATCAACCTCAGTCGATGACATCGCCAATGTATCCGCGGCGGGATTAAGGGAGCTGACAAAAGGCCAAACAACCGCTGCCGTACCAACGGCGCCAAAAGCTGCACCAGTTAAGTTAAGGAACTCACGGCGTGTTGGCTCCTGTGTAGATTTCGTTTTCGCTGTATCTGCGGACATATTTTAAGTACCTGCTCGTAAATAATCATATGAATTGTGTTCATTAAGTCTAAATAGAATCTAGACGAACCCCGTTTCGGAAGCTAGTCTAAGCCATTCAAACCTTGCCGACAAGAACATAAACGATATTATCAATATGTTCTCATAGACAATTATCAAGTAAGCGAATAAAACAGAAAGCCGTGATAAAAACAATGAAAAAACAATTGCGTATCGCATTTTATCAACCAGACATTCCTCAAAACCTCGGCGCGATGATGCGTTTAGCCGTATGTTTAGACGTTGGCATTGACGTTATCATGCCTTGCGGCTTCCCGTGGGATGATAAAAAAATTCGCCGCGCTGGCATGGATTATATTGACCATTGTCAATTACAAAAGCACGATAATTGGGAAAACTTCAAATCACATTATGCCGATCGGCGCATAGTGTTAATGACGACCAAAGCTGAAGGCAGCTTTTACGATTTCGCCTTTGAAGATGGCGATATATTATTAGCAGGCTCAGAAAGCTCTGGCGTGCCTGAATATGTGCATAATGATTGCACAGAGCGCCTAACCATAAAAATGGCACATAACCAACGCTCCCTAAACGTTGTAAACGCCACATCAATGATTATCGGCGAAGCCATTCGCCAAACGAAGTAAGACTATCTAGCGGCAAAGGAGCCGAGCCCATGGAAGATAAAAAACAGCAAGCTGCCAAATGGTTTGAAGAATTACGTGACCAAATCTGCGCTGAATTTGAACGTATTGAAGATGAAGATACAAACAACCCAACCCCCGCAGGACGCTTTGAACGTAAAGACTGGCAGCGCACAGATGAACATAGCCCTGATGGCAACACAGATGGCGGCGGCGGTGAAATATCACTGATGTACGGGCGCGTTTTTGAAAAAGTAGGTGTTAACATCTCAACCGTGCATGGCCATTTTTCTGAGGAATTTCGCGGGCAAATCCCTGGCGGTGCAGAAAACGATGGAAAGTTCTGGGCATCTGGCGTATCGCTTGTTGCACATATGAAGAACCCACATGTCCCTGCCGTGCATATGAACACACGGATGATTGTGACATCCAAACAATGGTTTGGTGGCGGGATGGATTTAACCCCTGCTCTGCCCATTGCACAAGACAGCGCAGATTTTCACGCGGCGAACAAAGCGTGTTGTGAGCGCCACCCTGACGTTGCGGATTATCAAGAATTAAAGGAATGGTGCGCGCGTTACTTCTACCTGCCCCACCGCAATGAAGAACGCGGCATTGGCGGCATATTCTATGACCAGTTAAACACAGGCGATTGGGATAAAGATTTTGCTTTCACTCAAGATGTTGGGCGTAGCTTCAACCAGATATTCCCCGAAATCGTCCGCCGCAATATGTTTACACCATGGAGTGAAGCTGACCACGCCAAGCTCTTAGAAAAGCGTGGGCGCTATGTCGAGTTTAACTTGCTGCATGATCGCGGCACAAAATTCGGCCTAATGACCGGCGGTAATACCGAAGGTATCTTAATGTCTATGCCGCCCGAGGCCACATGGCTTAAGAAACCCAACGGGATGCGAAGCGTTAATAAAGACCGCGCCGCCTAGAGGCTATGTATGAAGCACAGAATCCGTTGACATAACACAAGTCTGGCATAAAAGTAACTATATTTAAAATTCATTACAGGCTTTAACCCTTCAAAACCTGTAAGATTCGTGGGCCGATTTGACGTATGGAATCATCACGCGCGCCCATGATAAGGATATAATCACCCGCATCAGCCTCTGCAATCATCGCTTCGATTAAAGCCGCGCGATCATCAAACACGTTAACGCTACCAAGCGCCCCTGCATTGCGTATGCCGTCCGCAATCTCCTGCGATGAAATATCTTTATCTACTGTGCCGCCAGCATAGAATATATCCTGTAAATACAATTTGTCTTGCGCACGAAGATTTTTGACGAAGCTTTCGATATAGCCGTGCTTCATTAATTTGGTCGGGGCAAAGCCGTGCGGCTGATAATAAGCCAGAACGCGCCCCGCATGCCCGCTCACGCAGCGCATCGCCGCGTCAATTTTATCAGGGTTATGGGCGTAATCATCGAGAATTGTGATGCCCGCAACCTTTCCGACAAGCTCTAAACGGGACTTCACACCTGAAAAACCTGATATAGCCTTGATACAGTCAAATACATCTGCGCCAAGCGCTTCCATAATGGCGAAGGCTGCGACAAGGTTTTGCACGTTATGGCGACCAAGTAGCGGGCTGTGAACCTCATAAGCATCGCCGCCAACAATTAAGTCAAATTGTGCGCCGTTTGCGTTTAACATGATATTTGTGGCCTTAAAGCGTGCATCCGCGTGGTCATCAAGACTGTAGCCCACCATATTCACCTTACTGTAATCAAGTGCCATAACATGGGCATCATCACAATTTACAATGGCGGTTTTTGTCGTTTGATCGACTAGCCGTTGAAACAGCGGGATAAGTTCCGCAATTGGTTTATGATCTAAGGTTATATTATGGATGAGGCTGATATAGGGCTGATACAGCACGACAGAACCATCACTCTCACACGCCTCTGCGATAAATACTTCGCTATCGGTGCAGCGTGCATTACCAAAGGATGAGCAGGCATTATCTTGCCCTTTATCAAAGTCAGGCATGACCGCGCCGTTTATAATGGTTGGGTCTAAATCACAGGCACGCGCAAGAAAGCCCGTAATTGCAGTTACTGTTGATTTACCGCTTGTTCCCGCCACGGCAACGCTTTTTGTTTTATTGTTCAAAAGCTGCGCGAGTAATTCTGCGCGCTTTTGAATTTTTGTGTTTGTTTTTAAGGCGGCGGCAATATCAGGAATTTTTTCTTCAACCGCGCTTGATGCAACCACGACATCAATTTCGCCGCGTTCAATCATCGCGCCATCTTGCGCCACCATCATCACGCCCATATCTTTGATGCTTTGATATTTTTCTGGAAACAAGCCTTGATCATAGGAGCGGTCAGAGCCGTAAACATCATGCCCCGCAACTTTGAGTGACCATGCAAGCGCACTTAGCCCGATGCCGCCAACGCCAGATAAAAGATACTTCATTATTCAGCCGCTTCCTCTTCGCCATTTGCGGGCGGGGTTATTTTAAATTCGATAACATCATCTTTACCGAGGACAGCATCAACCTTCGCGCCATCGCCAATTTGCCCTTCCAAGATAAGCTCCGCGAGTTTATTTTGCAGCATGGTTTGAATAACCCGTTTTAATGGGCGTGCGCCATAGGCTGGGTCATATCCTTTATCACCCAATAGCTGTTTAGTATCATCACTGACATGTAATTCAATACGGCGGTCTGCCAAAAGGTTACGCAAATATTGCAATTGAATATCAATAATGCCTGAAATCTGCTGGCGCCCTAAACGGCGGAACAGTAGAATTTCATCAAGGCGGTTAAGAAATTCAGGTCTAAACGCGGCGCGCACCGAATCCATAACATTTTCACGTGCATCTTCCACGTCTTGGTCTTCCATCAGGGCGATCAAATGCTCCGCGCCGAGGTTTGATGTCATGATCAGCACAGTGTTTGAGAAATCAACAGTGCGCCCCTGCCCATCAGTTAAACGTCCATCATCAAGAACTTGCAGCAAAATGTTAAACACATCAGGATGCGCCTTTTCAACTTCATCAAACAGAACGACCTGATAAGGGCGGCGGCGCACAGCTTCGGTTAGCGCCCCACCTTCTTCATAACCAACATAACCCGGAGGCGCTCCGACCATGCGTGAAACGGAGTGCTTCTCCATATATTCAGACATATCAAGCCGCACCATCGCGCTATCATCATCGAATAAGAAATCAGCCAATGATTTGGTCAGCTCGGTCTTGCCTACGCCCGTTGGCCCTAAGAATAAGAAAGAGCCAATGGGGCGGCGCGTGTCTTGTAGCCCCGCGCGTGAACGGCGCACAGCGTTAGAAACGGCGGTAACGGCTTCGTCTTGCCCAACGACGCGCTGTTTAATAACGTCTTCCATCGATAAAAGCTTTTCACGCTCTCCTTCAAGCATTTTATCGATCGGAATACCTGTCCACTTACTAATGACGGCAGCGATGTGTTCGCTATCGACCTCTTCTTCTATCATTTTGCCATCATCTATTTCTGACGCTTCGGCGATTTTTTCTTCTAACTCAGGGATCATAGAATATTTAATTTCACCGGCGCGTGACCAATCACCGGCACGCTCGGCTTGCTCTAACTCTGTGCGCGCGCGGTCTAAATCTTCTGAAAGGCGCTGTGTGGCGTTCAGATCAGCTTTTTCTGATGACCATTTCTCATTCATTTCATTTGACTTGGCCTCTAACTCGGCGAGCTCTGTTTCTAAAGCCTTAAGGCGGTCTTTTGATGATTGGTCTTTTTCTTTCTTTAAAGCTTCACGTTCGATTTTCATTTGAATGACTTTGCGGTCAAGCTCGTCCAGCTCTTCTGGCTTGCTATCAACAATCATTCTTAGGCGTGATGATGCTTCATCTATCAAATCAATAGCCTTATCAGGCAGAAAACGATCTGTGATATAGCGGTTTGAGAGCGTTGCTGCCGAAACAAGCGCGTTATCTTTAATCCGCACACCATGATGCGCTTCGTATTTTTCCTTTAGACCGCGCAAAATTGACACGGTTTCTTCAACGCTTGGCTCTGATACAAAAACAGGCTGAAAACGGCGCGCTAAGGCCGCGTCTTTTTCAATATGTTTACGGTATTCATCCAAAGTCGTTGCACCAACCATGTGCAGCTCACCGCGTGCTAAGGCAGGTTTCAGCATGTTAGACGCATCCATAGCGCCGTCAGCTTTACCCGCGCCAATTAAAGTGTGCAGCTCATCTAAAAATACAATGATTTCACCTGCGGCTGAGGCAATCTCTTCAAGTACAGCTTTAAGGCGCTCCTCAAACTCACCACGGTATTTTGCCCCCGCGACCATTGCGCCTAAATCAAGTGACATTAAGGTGCAATGTTTAAGGCTTTCTGGGACATCACCCTTTACGATACGCTGCGCTAAGCCTTCAATAATCGCCGTTTTACCAACGCCAGGCTCACCAATCAATACTGGGTTATTTTTTGTACGGCGCGATAAAACCTGCACGGTGCGGCGGATTTCTTCTTCGCGGCCAATTACGGGGTCAAGCTTACCGCTACGTGCGACTTCGGTTAAATCACGCGCATATTTTGCCAAGGCATCGAAATTATCCTCCGCGTTGGCGCTATCAGCGGTCTTGCCCTTGCGCATATCGTTAACGGCTTGGTTTAGCGCGGTATCGGTCAAGCCTGAATCTGTCATTATTTCAGATATATGGGTCGCCTTGGCAATCATCATACACTGCAAAATGCGCTCAGATGTCACAAACTTATCGCCAGATTTCTCGCTTAATTTCATAGCTTTATCAAGAATCTTTACCAAATCAGTTGAAAGCCTAAGCCCCCCTGCGCCAGGGCCAGATACTGATGGTAGCCGCGCGAGCGCTTGGTTTACCTTGGACTGCATCTTGTTGATATCGCCACCGCTCGCCGCCAGCAACTTGGAAACACCGCCCGTTTCATCATCAAGCATGACACGCAACATATGTTCAGGTTCTAAAGATTGATGATCAGAGCGCATTGCCAATGTTTGCGCTGCCTGCATGAATGTACGGCATTTTTCTGTAAACTTTTCAAAATCCATGGTCTCTTCCTGACTTGCCTATTCTTTATCATTTTTAAAGCATATATATAATAATATACCTAACGCAGTGAATTTCAAATACCATTGATAAAAGTCAAACTTTATACAGACAAAAAGAAAAAAGAGAGCCCTAGGGCTCTCTTTCTGTCAGACGGTAACTTTAATCCGTAAACGTACATACGTACATTTACTTATGGTGTTCATATATAACTATATTAAGCAGGCTCAACTTCCAATGACTTAGTTGTCGTGACAACAGCTTCTTTACCAATAAGGCTTGAAGGAAGACCAAGATCATCTTCTTCAACTGGTTTAGCTCTGTTACCTACATTATCATCATTACCTTCAGGAACATTACTTACAGGATGAGAGACAGCCTTACGAGGGCCGTTTATAAGCTCATCATCCCAGTCATTTACAATGCGCTGGTAATGTTCAGCGTGTTGTAAGAAATTTTGTGCGGCGACAATATCACCTGATGCGTTAGCGTCTCGCGCCAATGTCGCGTATTTTTCAACGATCTGCGCAGCTGTACCTCTGATACGTACGTCTGGACCATTGCTGTCATATACGCGTGATTTGTTATTCGTGTTATTCCTGCGTCCGCCACGAGAGCGTGAACGTCTTTGAGCACCATTTTTCATTTTTTTAGTCACCTAGTTATATTTTATAAACACCACTTATGTACGTACATCATACATAATCAATTGGATTCGTGTAAAAACTTGTTTTGTACTTATTCACAGAATCCCTGAACAATTTACATAGGCAGCGGTTTTCGAAAATACAGATTCGCTTAGAAAATTCCTAAAAATCTCTTTTCGACAAGTCAAATGACTGACATATGTTTTGAACAATCTCAATGTATCGCGGCAGTTAATTTTTGATCAACCACGCAAGTTCATTTTTTTTTATTTATCCCCACAGCTGAACACGCCGCCGCGTGCGTGTCCGCCTAGGTCATATATGATTCTTTCCAGAGTCGTGCCAGAGTTTTCACCGATTCTGGTAATTGCCTGAATCTGGTCATATCCGCATTCCAGAAAAAGTCGCCCATTTGTGCGCAAATTCTTTTTTAAAGATATAAAGATTTTTTTATAGGGGTCCAAACCATCCTCGCCGCCATCTAGCGCCAGAATCGGGTCGTATGTTTTTACTGATTCTGAAAGATTCGTGATATCTGCCGATGGGATGTAAGGAGGATTCGTAACAATAACGTCTGCAACGCTATCATTCAGCGCAGAAACATAGTCACCTTGGATGAAACTTACGCGCTCAGTAAGGCCGAGCCGATGCGCATTTTCGCGTGCGACATCTAATGCTGCCCATGAATAATCAACAGCGACGCCCATTGCGTGCGGTATTTCCGCTAATAAAGTGAGGATAATACAGCCCGTCCCCGTGCCAATATCAACAATTTGTAACGGCGCGTCTTTATAGCGGCTTGCATTCCCTTTATGCCACGCAAGAATAGCCTCAATAATTGATTCTGTGTCGGGGCGCGGATCGAGTACATCACCATTGACTTTAAAGGCACGCCCCCAAAACTCTTTTACGCCGTATATTTTTGCAATTGGTTCGCCCAAAATACGCCGCTTCACATCACCAGCAATAAGTGTGAGTTGCTCTGCTGTGATTATCGTTTCTGGTGAAGTTAAAATATCGAGATACGTTTTATCTGCACGGCTTTCTATGATGATGCGTGCATCAAGCTCAGCACAATCTGCGTCTTCGCCACTGGCAAGCACGTCACGTAAAGACTTATATAATGCGCCCAAATCAGCAGGAAGTTTAGCCATCTAATTCAGCCAGCTTGCTTGCTTGGTCTTCTGTAATTAGCGGATGGATAATATCATTAAGCGAATTGCCCGTAAGAACCTCATCCAATTTATAAAGCGTAAGGTTAATACGGTGGTCAGTTACACGGCTTTGCGGATAATTATAAGTTCTAATCCGCTCAGAGCGGTCACCAGAGCCAACTTGCGACTTACGATCCTGCGAACGCTCTGCATCTAGGCGCTGACGCTCAGCATCATAGATTCTGGTTTTTAGGATTTTAAGGGCCTTAGCCTTGTTCTTATGCTGTGATTTCTCGTCCTGAATCGCAACAACAATGCCTGTCGGAATGTGCGTAATACGTACCGCACTATCCGTCGTGTTCACGCTCTGACCGCCACAGCCTTGCGAACGGTAAACATCTATACGCAAATCATTGTCATTGACTTCAATATCAACATCTTCGGCTTCGGGCAGCACGGCAACAGTCGCCGCCGACGTGTGAATACGCCCCCCCGATTCTGTTTTTGGCACGCGCTGCACACGGTGTACGCCCGATTCAAACTTCATATTCGCAAAAACGTTATGCCCACTAATTTCAGCGATGACTTCTTTAAACCCGCCAACATCACTTTCTGATGCCTCCATAACTTCCATGCGCCAGCCCTGCGCCGCGGCATAACCTTTATACATTGTGAGCAAATCGCCCGCAAAAAGCGCGGCTTCATCACCGCCAGTACCGGCGCGGATTTCTAAAATCGCATTGCGTGCATCAGCCTCGTCTTTAGGTATCAGCGCAAAGCGAA
>MDTB01192189.1_pt1 | contig 17437 bp, 20 predicted proteins | sample 811161 | NCBI WGS metagenome assembly MDTB01 (sample SAMN05326650, study PRJNA326480) | marine metagenome | isolation source: seawater | place: Mediterranean Sea | collected 2009
CGGTCGTCGGCGACCCTGATCTCGGGCTGGCCGCTGTCGGTGAACTGGGGGTGGCCCTCGAACGCCTGTTGATCGTGCGGCCCGAGCCCGGCAACTGGTCCTCGGCACTTGCTGCGCTCGTCGGTGCCGTCGACGTCGTCATCGCCGCCCCCCGGCACTGCATCAGCGACACTGATGCCCGGCGCATGGCGGCTCGTCTACGGGAGCGGGGCTCGGTGCTGATCCACGTCGGTGATCGTTGGCCGGTCGGTGCCGACGTGCAGCTCGACATCGCTGCAGGTGAATGGGAGGGGCTCGGCGACGGCCATGGGGTGCTGCGGTCGCGGCGCCTCGACATCCAGGGCAGCGGTCGGGGGTCGGCGTCGTGTCCCCGTCAGCTCGAACTCCTCGTGCCTGGCCCCGGTGGGGCGGTGGCCGCACTCGCCGCGTGAGCGCGCCGGTCCGCACCCTCGTCGCCTGGTGTCTCGACTGGCCCGTCGTCGCCACCGGCGTCGATCTTGCCGAGCCGGTGGCGGTCGTGTACGCCAACCGCATCGTGGCGGCGTCGCCCGGTGCCCGGGCCCAGGGGGTCGCCCGGGGCATGCGGCGCCGTGCCGCTCAGGGCCGGTGTGCCACGCTTGCACTTCACGAACGTGACGAGGCCCGTGAAGCCCGACTGTTCGAGCCGGTTGTCGCCGCACTCGACGACATCACCCCACGGGTCGAAGTCACCCGGCCCGGCACGTGTGCGCTCGTGATGCGGGGGCCGTCGCGCTATTTCGGCGGCGATGCCGCCGTCGCCGGCCTCGTCCACGAGCGCCTCACCGAGGTCGTCGCCGGACGTACCGACATTCGGGTCGGTGTGGCCGACGGCCCCTTCGCCGCCGAGCTCGCCGCACGCACGGCCAATCCCACCCGTCTCGTCCCGGGTGGCGATGTCGCCGGGTTTCTCGCTCCGATGAAGGTTGACGTACTCGAACGCCCAGAGCTGGTCGACGTGCTTCGCCGTCTCGGGGTTTGCACGCTGGGAGCGCTTGCCGACCTGCCGGCATCCGACGTCCTCGCTCGTTTCGGCTCCGACGGGCTCGGCGCCCATCGCCTTGCGTGCGGACGCGACGAGCGCCCACCCGACGCCCGCCGACCGCCGGTCGACTGGACCGTGTCGGACGAGATCGATCCGCCGGCCGACCGGGTCGACCGGGTGGCGTTCCTCGCCCGCACCCTCGCCGACGAACTTCATCGCCGACTCGGCCGCGACGGAGTCACCTGCGTGCGGGTCGGGATCGAAGCCGAGACCGAACACGGCGAGCAGCTGCTCCGCTTCTGGCGCCACGAGGGGACGCTGTCCGACGCCGCCGTCGCCGATCGGGTGCGATGGCAGCTCAATGGCTGGCTCAGTGGGTCGGCCACCAACCGTCCGAGCGGTGGCATCACCCGGCTGGCGTTGATCCCCGACGAACTCATCGCCGCCAAGGGTCGCCAGCTTGGGTTCTGGGGCGGTGAGACCGAGGTCGACCAACGGGCTGTACGGGTCGCCGCCCGGTTGCAGGGTCAGCTCGGCGCCGATGCCGTTCTCGTTCCTGAACGCAAAGGCGGCCGTCACCCCGACTCGCAGCTCCGACTGGTACCGGCCGCCACGGTCGAACTGACGGGTCGGTCACTCGACCCCGAACCTGACGCCGCACCGTGGCCCGGTATGCTTCCAGCGCCGTCACCCACCAGAGTCCTGGCCGAGCCGATCCCGATCGAGGTGCTCGACGAGTGCAACCATGCCGTCGTCGTCACCGGGCGCGGGTTGCTGTCGGCGTCGCCATTCGTGCTCGCCGCTCGTGGCAAACGGATCGAGGTGCGGCACTGGGCCGGGCCGTGGCCGGTCGACGAACGCTGGTGGGATCCCGAGGCTCACACCCGTCAGGCTCGCCTCCAGGTGGTCACCGTCGACGGTCGGGCTCATCTCATCGCCCTCGCCGACGGGGCGTGGGCGATCACTGCCCAGTGGGATTAGCCGGTCGCCTCAGTCTGCTCGGCGAAGACTTCCCGGGTGCAGTCGGAGCGAGCCGTGATGACGGAGATCGTCTCGATCAACCCGACAGCCTGAGCGCTATCGGTCATGATGGGCGTGTGCAGCATGAACGCGGAACCTCATGACCCGCCTCTTCCAAGTCCGTGCCGTCGCCGGCTTCTGGCTCCACGTCTTCGCCGTCGAGCGCGATGAGAGTTGGGAGTTCCGCAACCTCAAGAGCACGACGATGTGCAGCCGCAGTGGTACCCCCGGAGGCCTCTGCCTGTGACCGACATGACCGAACGTGACCGGTGCGAGCGGTGGTTCGTCCGGCGTGGCCTTCCTCACCTGATCGACGATTACACCGCCACCGACGACATCTTCACCCGCATGGCGCCGTTCCTCGCTGGTGTTGTCTTCCTCGAGTTCTTCCTTGCCTTCGGTGATCGGTGGACGGGCTGGTCCCAGACCGTCGCCTTCCTCGGTGGCATCGCTGCGCTCGTCAGTGGTGTCGTGCTCGTGAACCGCATCCGAGGCCGTCACTCGTTCCAGCTACCCGATGACATCGGCGTGTGGGAACTCGCCCTCTATGTGCTGTTGCCGATCGTGCCGACGGTCATCGGCTCGCAGGGGAGTGCCGTTGGGAACGCGGTCTCGGTCGTGGCGTTCAACCTCGTGCTTTTGGCGGTTGGCTATGTCGTTACGTCATGGGCGCTGATCCCGATGATGCGCTGGTCGTTCGGGCAGGTCCGGCGTCAGGTTACCGATGTCGCAAACCTGGCGATGAAGTCGCTGCCGACCTTGCTCATCTTCTCTGCCTTCATCTTCATCAACGCCGAGATGTGGCAGGTCGCGAATGATTTCACCCTGCTGTTGTTCGGCATGGTCATGCTGCTCCTCGCGGGGATCGGCGGCATCTTCATCTTCGTGTCGGTTCGGCGCCTCACCGTCGATCTCGCCCGCTTCTCGGCGTGGGGCGATGTCCGCACCCGATGTACAAACACGCCGGTCGAGGAGATCATCCCCGCCGACGATGAGCCGGCCCCGGACTCTCCACCACTGGTGCGCCGAGCCGAATGGAACGTCAATCTGCTGTTGTTCGTCGCCCAGGGCATCCAGGTTCTGCTGGTGTCGCTCGTGATCACGGCGTTCTATGTGGTCTTCGGGCTGTTGACCGTTCGCGAGGAAACGCTGTTGCAGTGGACCACAGTCGGCGAATTGACCTACGAGCGAGATTGGGCTGTCGATATCGCGATCTTCGGCACCGACCTGATCTTCACCCGCCAGTTGTTGCTCGTTGCGCTCTTCATCGGGATGTTCTCGGGTCTGAACTTTGCGGTCCAGGTGATCACCGATGACACCTACCGTGAGGAGTTCATCGCCGACATGACCGCCGAGGTGCGCGACGCCCTCGCCGTGCGAGCGGTGTATCACCGGCGACTTGTATAGCAGTCTGACCTTTGGTGGCCCGACCTCCTTGATGCGATCGTCGATCAATCGACATCAATGGGTGATGTCCGCTCCGTACGGTTCGGACATGAACACTTCACTTGATGCCCAGACCGCAACCGCAGAGGTCTCCGTCGTCGACGGGTATATCCCGATCATCGACATCGGCGCATCTCGATCCGTTCTTCCACATGCCGAATTGGTCGGTGGAGGTGGCCTGTCTGGAGCCATACCTGGAGGCCGGTGAGGCGCCGCGCCACCAGCCGGTGACCTCGGGGGGCTATCTGCTTGAGAAGATCCGAACCGCCTACGACCGACTTTCAGCCCAAGCTGTCGACAAAGGTTTGCAGCGCCGCGTTGACCGCCTCGGGCGCTTCTTGTTGGACCCAGTGGCCAGCGCCGTCGACGATCGTTGTGCCTCGGTACTCGGCCAGGAACTCACCGGCCATCTCGAAGATGTCAAACCCAGCGGCGAAGCCGCGCACCGGATCGAACTCGCCACCGATGAAGGTCGCCGGTTGCGCGAGGTGAGGACCGGGGTCGGTTACACCACCGAGTTGCTCGCCGTCGAGTGCCTGGGCCCGATACCGGTTAATCAGGCCGTGCCACCCGTTGCGGTCGATGCCATCGGCATACACCTGAAGATCCTCAGGTGAGCACCAGGCGGGGAATGGATCGGGGTCAACCAGACCGTCGAGCATGACCGAACCGTGGGGTTTCTCGACCGTCATCCCGGGTTCGCTCGCTCGGTGGGCGTCGCCTGAGGCCGAGTAGTAGATCATCCGGATGCTGCGCAGGGTTTCGGCGCCCAGTTCGGCCTCGGCGAGGTTGGGCTCCTGGAAGTACACCATGTAGAAGAACTTCCCCTGGTCAGTGAAGAGTGCCCGCCAGAGGTCGATCGGGTCGCCCGGGGTGACCGGGCGGTAGGGGACGCTTAGGCCAGCGACGGCGCAGACCTTGTCCGCATAGAAGCGGGCGGTGTTCCAGGCGATCGGGGCACCCCAGTCATGGCCGAACACGATCGCGGTGCCATCACCGAGCTCATCGATCACTGCGGCGACGTCGCTCGTGAGTTCTCGCAGCGAGTAGGCCTCAATCTCTCGCGGCGCCGATGAGCCGCCGTACCCCCGGACGTTCATCGCCGCCACCGTGTACCCCTGCTCAGCGAAGTGAACCATCTGATGACGCCACGACCACCAGAGCTCGGGCCAGCCGTGGATGCAAAGGATCAGGGGTCCGGTGCCGGTCACCGCGACCTCAATCTCGATGTCGCCGTTGGCGACCGTGGTGAGGGTTGGGGAGATCATGGGGATATTCTGCCCGGCTGCTCACTGGTGGTCCACCAGTCGAGATCTCCCTTGCAATACGAACATATGTTCGTCTAATGTGCCTGGATGGGTTTCAACAATCCCGACATCTCGTGGGGCGAACTCGAACGCCGCCTGTCCGGCCGCCCCCACGACGGGCGCCTCGTCGATTCGCTTGCCGGCGACGGCAGTGACAGCCCGGCCTGGTCGCGCAAACGGGCGCCCTACGTCGCTCCCGACACCGGTTGTCTCGCCGGGCGGGTGGCCTACGCCGAACTGCACTGCCACTCGAACTTCTCGTTCCTCGACGGGGCGTCACACCCCGAGGAGTTGGCCGAGGAGGCCGCCCGGCTCGGTCTGGGAGCCCTTGCCCTGACCGACCACAACGGCTTCTACGGCGTGGTGCGGTTCGCCGAGGCGGCCAGAGCGGTCGATCTGCCCACGATCTTCGGAGCCGAGCTCACCCTGGCCGCGCCGGGTCGTGCGCTCGAACGACCCGGTCCGGCCGACCCTGCCGGGCGCCACCTCGTCATCCTCGCCCGCAATCCCCGCGGCTACGCCCTGCTTGGTCGAGCGATCAGCGAAGGCCAACTGGCAGGGGAGAAGGGGGCGCCCCGGATCCCTTACGAACGGCTTGTCGAACTCGGCGGGCAGGGCACTGGCGATCACTGGGCGGTGCTCACTGCTTGCCGCAAGGGCCCGGTGCCGGCCGCGCTGATGGCCGACGGGCCGGTGGCTGCCCGGCATCAACTTGCGCGCTTGGTGAGCGACTTCGGGCGGTCCAACGTGTTCGTCGAGCTGTGGGACCACGGCCTGCCGATGGACTCGGTGCGCAACGACGCCATGGCCGACCTGGCGGTGCAGATCGGGGTTGACATCATCGCCACCGGCAATGTCCACCACCACTCGGTCGCCCGGAAGCGGCTGGCGTCGGCGATGGCGGCGGTTCGGGCCCGCCGCAGGCTCGACGAGATCGACGGTTGGCTGCCACCCGCCGGCATGCACTTGCGTTCGGGCGAAGAGCAGGCATCCCGGTTCCGACGCTATCCGGGTGTGGTGCAGCGAGCATACGAGCTCGGGATGGACTGTGCGTTCGACCTCTCCCTGGTCGCTCCGAACCTGCCGCCGTACCCGTGTCCCGACGGTCTTGATGAGATGGGGTACCTCCGTCGGCTGGTTGAGGAGGGCGGTACCCGTCGCTATGGGCCCCGCAGTGCTGAACGGGTCGAGGGAGCCTGGGCGCAACTCGACCGTGAACTCGGCCTTATCGACGAACTCGGTTTCCCCGGTTATTTCCTTGTCGTGTGGGACATTGTCGACTTCTGTCGGCGGGCTGAGATCCTGTGCCAGGGCCGGGGTTCGGCAGCGAACTCGGCGGTCTGTTTCGCCCTCGGCATCACCAACGCCGATGCGGTGTCGCTCGGGCTGTTGTTCGAGCGGTTTCTCTCGCCCGAGCGTGATGGTCCCCCCGACATCGACATCGACATCGAGTCCGACCGTCGTGAGGAAGTCATCCAGTACGTGTACGACCGACACGGCCGTCACCACACCGCCCAGGTCGCCAACGTCATCACCTATCGGTCGAAGTCGGCGATTCGCGACATGGCCAAGGCGCTCGGGTATGCCCAAGGTCAACAAGATGCCTTCTCCACGCAGGTTGACCGGTGGCGCGATGTGTTGTCGGGGGTGATCGAGGACGACGCCGCCATCCCGTTGCCGGTGGTCGAGTTGGCGGCCGAAATCGAACACTTCCCTCGGCATCTCGGTATTCACTCCGGCGGCATGGTCATGTGCGACCGGCCGGTGATCGAGGTGTGCCCGGTCGAGTGGGGACGCATGGAAGACCGCAGCGTCCTGCAGTGGGACAAGGACGACTGCGCGGCTGCCGGCCTGGTGAAGTTCGATCTCCTCGGCCTCGGCATGTTGTCGGTACTGCACTACGCCACCGATCTCATCGCCGAACATCACAGGATTGAGGTCGATCTCGCCACTCTGCCGCAGGAGTCGTGCGTCTACGACATGTTGCAGAAGGCCGACTCGATCGGCGTTTTCCAGATCGAGTCCCGAGCCCAGATGGCCACCCTGCCCCGGCTCAAACCCCGCACGTTCTACGACCTCGTCGTTGAGGTTGCCTTGATCCGGCCGGGCCCGATCCAGGGCGGCTCGGTGCATCCCTATATCCGCCGTCGAAACGGCCTCGAACCCGTCACTTACCTCCATCCGTTGCTCGAGAACGCTCTGGCCAAGACCCTCGGCGTGCCGCTCTTCCAGGAGCAGTTGATGCAGATCGCAATCGACGTCGCGAACTTCACCCCGGCTGACGCCGACATGCTGCGTCAGGCAATGAGTTCCAAGCGCAGCCGCGAGCGCATGGGCGACCTCAAGGCCCGGTTCTTCGATGGGATGCGGACCAACGGCATCACCGACGACATCGGCGAGCAGATCTGGCTGAAACTCGCTGCCTTCTCCAATTACGGCTTCCCCGAGAGCCACTCGGTGTCGTTCTCCTATCTCGTCTACGCGTCGTCGTGGATCAAGTACCACTATCCGGCAGCGTTCTGTGCCGCACTGTTGAAGGCCCAGCCGATGGGGTTCTGGTCGCCGCACACACTGGTCGGCGATGCCCGTCGCCACGGGGTGGTGGTGCGCACCCCCGACCTCAACCTGTCGGCTGCCACGGCCACGTTGGAGCCGTGTGAGGGCAGCACTGGTGCGGTGAGTGTGCGGCTGGGGTTCGACTACGTGCGTGGTATCGGGCTCGATCTGGCCGAAGAGATCGACGCCAGCCGACCGTTCGCCTCCGTTGAGGATCTCCGCCGTCGGGTGCCGTCGTTGTCGCTCGCTCGTCTCGAGGCGCTCGCCACCGCCGGAGCGTTCGGGTGCTTCGGCATCGACCGTCGCTCGGCGTTGTGGGCAGCCGGAGCGATGTCGCAGACCTCGGCCGACCGTCTTCCGGGCATCGTCACCGGCGTCGAGGCGCCCTCGCTGCCTGGCATGTCACCCCAGGAGTTGTCGCACGCCGACTTGTGGGCCACCGGCGTCGCCCCCGATGGCCATCCCACCTCGTTCATCCGGGATGACCTCACCAAGCGGGGTGTGGTCACCGCCACCGACTTGGCCGATGTGGCGTCAGGGGAGCGGGTGCTCGTCGGTGGGGTCGTCACTCATCGTCAGCGGCCGGCCACCGCCCAGGGCACGACCTTCCTCAACCTCGAGGATGAGACCGGTCTGGTCAACGTCGTTGTCTCCAAGGGCTGTTGGCAGCGCCACAAACAGATCGCCAAGGGGGCACCGGCATTGTTGATCCGAGGTCGGCTCGAGAAAGAGGAGGGCGTGGTCAACGTCGTCGCCGACAAGCTCGAACCCCTGCCGATCGGCGCTGCGCCGGCGTCACGTGACTTCCGCTGATCACTAGCGGCTGATCGCCTCGGCCTTGGCCATCACGCGGCGTGACGACATGCTCGCCCGGGCTGGGGTTGTTGACCTACGGTCGAGCTCCAGCGCTCGAGGAGGCCCCGTTGAAGACCCGAATCACGGAAATGCTCGGAATCGAGATCCCGATCGTGCAGGCGCCGATGGGGTGGATCTCCCGAAGTCCGCTCGCGTCGGCCGTCTCCAATGCCGGTGGGCTCGGAATTATCGAGACCTCATCGGGCGATCTCGACACCATTAAGGGCGAGATCGCTGCGATGCGCACACTCACCGACAAACCGTTCGGTGTGAACCTCGCCCAGATGTTCATTCGCGACCTGCCCGGCATGGTTGACTTCGTCACCCAGAACGAGATCTCGTTCGTGACAACCTCAGCCGGCGATCCGTCGGCACTCGCACCGCAGTTGAAGGATCTGGGCATCACGGTTTTCCACGTCGTGCCGACGCTCCGGGGCGCGGAGAAGGCGATCGCCGCAGGGGTCGACGGGCTGGTTGTCGAAGGTGCGGAAGGCGGAGGCTTCAAGAATGCCGACGGTGCATCTACCCTCGTGCTGGTGCCCGAGATCGCCAAGCGTTTCGACGTGCCGATCATCGCCGCAGGTGGCATTGTCGACGGCCCCTCGATGGCGGTGGCCCTGGCCATGGGGGCCGACGGGGTCCAGATGGGTACCCGCATGGTGGCGTCCGCCGAGTCGCCGATCCACGACAACTGGAAACAGTCGATCGTGAATGGGTCCGAGGCCGACACGGTGATGGTCAACCGCCATCACCGACCGGCGATGCGGGTCTTCGCCTCGGACAAGGCCAAGGCTCTCGAGACGGCGAACGAGCAGGCTGCCCTCGACATCGACGCCATGATGGGCACCTACTTCGGCGGCGACATGGAGAGTGGCTTCGCGATGACCGGCCAGGTTCAAGGCCGAATCGATGCCGTCCGTCCGGTCGCCGATGTGCTCCGCGAAGCGTGGGACGACTGTCAGTCGGTGTTGCGGGCGCTCGGCGCGGCCGCCGCTGAAGGCTGAGTCTCCGCCTAGCGCCATCGCGCGAACCCGCCGAACTCCAGCTCAATATCGAACCTGGCTTCACCGTGCTCGCCATTCGTCGCGGTGGTGGGTACCGTTACCGCCCGGGCGGCCGGGTACGGCTGCTGGCTGGCGATGAGGTCATTGCGAGTGACCCCGATGAAGGACGCGAATTCCTGACCCGTCGCTTCGGCTGGGTGCTCGTCGACCCCGATGGTGACGGTGAGATGGAGCTCGCACCGGTAGCTCCTCGAGGCTGAGTATCGTCCTCTGCATGACCGAGCCGCTCTGCGTCCTGACCGTGCACGCTCATCCCGACGACGAGGCGTCGAAGGGAGCCGGCACTATCGCGAAATACCAGGCCGAGGGGGTTCGTACGGTGCTGGTGTGTTGCACCGGGGGTGAGGAGGGCGACATTCTCAACCCGGCGATGGACCGTCCGGAGGTCGTCGACAACCTTCGGCAGGTCCGCCGCGAGGAACTCGACCGAGCTGCTGCGATCATCGGCTACGACGTCGTTCACATGCTCGGCTATCGAGATTCCGGCATGCCCGAGAGCGACGCCAACTTCCACCCCGACTGCTTCGCGGTCGCCCCGCACGACGAGGCGGTGGATCGCCTAGTCGCAATCCTTCGAACAGAACATCCCCAGGTGGTTGTCACCTATTCGGAGGATCAGGGCAACTATCAGCACCCCGACCATCTGCGGGTGTGGGACATCACCCTCCCTGCGATCGAACGGGCTTGTGACGCCAGCTACCGTCCTGAACTCGGCGCAGCCTGGTCCGTCTCGAAGATTTACTACACCATGTGGTCCCGGGCCCGGATCCTTGCCCGCCATCAGGCCTTTCTTGATCTCGGGCTCGAGTCGCCGTACAACGATGGCTGGTTCGAAGGTCCCGACAAGGACGACCAGATCACCACCAAGATCCCGATCGATGGCTTCACCCACGTCCGCCGTGATGGGCTGCTCGCTCACGCGACCCAGATCGACCCTGCATCGGCGTTCTGGTTCGGGCTCCCTGAGGAGGTCGATCAGCAGATCCACCCGTTCGACGACTATCTCCTGGCAGTCGGCCCCGAGGACACCGTCATGCCCGAAGATGATCTGTTCGCAGGTCTGCGTCCGACGTCCGTGCAAACATGAGTTCCATGCTCTCGCCCGGATGGTTCGAGGCGGCCGCTCCCGTGCTCGCTGCGCTGCCGCCTGCTGGTGACACCTCGGCGACCGTGCAGTTCGCCGTGTCGTCGTCTCCCGATGGCAAGGTCACCTTCCGTGCCGTCATCGAGGTTGGGGTGATCACCGAGTTCGCCGTCGGTAAGGGCACCAATCCCGATGTCGTGGTCTCCTGCAACTACGACGCCTTCACCGCCGTGCTCGACGGCACCACGACCGCTGACGCTGCGTTCATGGGCGGGTCGTTCAAGGTCGAAGGCAACCACAAGGTCTGGCTGATCGACCTGCACGACGTGTGGGCAGCGGCGTGCGGCGCGCTGGCGGCGCTCGACTGACTCAGCGCGCGGCGCGCTGTGCGTCGCGGAGTGCGCGATAGCCGATCAAGGTCACCCCGAGACCTTTGAGGCGACCATGCAGTTCGCGATCGGTCAGGACAGCGAGATCGTCGAAGCGGCCTGCGGCGGCCGGGTCGATCGCTCGGATTTCCTCGGCGGCGAGCGCTGGCGCAAAGGCGACTTCGGTGATGCCGGGGGCGAACTCGGCCAGCGCAGCCTCGAGATGGGCTCGAGTGCCGCCCCGAACGAGCCGGAAGTGATCTGGCATCGACACGCCCTCTTCGGCGGTGAGGCGGCGGAATGGAAAGCCGGCGGCGGTTTCGGCGTCGCCGGACTCGAGTCGGATCGGGAGCTCGGCCTCGACGGCGATATCGAGCAGGACGTCGAAGAACTCGGGCCGTTGCTGCATCGCCAAGAGGTGGGTGGTGAGGTGGGTTGGTTCGACCCCCCAACTGATCGCCCGCTCGACCTGGGCCCGGCATTCGCGGCGGACCTCGTCGATGTCGGCGTGGTCCCAGAGATCTTCGGGGGTGCGGGGGAACCCGCCGTCGCCATCGAGAAGGCTTGGAGCGTGGGTAAGCGGTGCCCAACGAAAGGTATCGAGCTCGGCGTTGAGGGTCAGATGGATTCCCACGTCCAGCTCGCCGGCATTGGTCAGGTGGTCGGCAGCGTGGCGAGCCCATGCCCCGGGCATCATCAGCGTCGCTGTCGTCGCACAGCCGTCGCGGAGGGCGCTGAGGCCCGCTGCTGTCGCCGCGTGCGTCGACCCCATGAGGTCGGCGGACAGGATCAGGAGCCGGTCGTCGTCGCTGTGGCCGAGTGCTCGTGCGAGTGAGGTCACGGTGCGACGTTAACCGAGGGGCACATCAGGGCCACCGCATACGCCCCGCAGGTCGATACCGGCCCGTAAGGCATCATTCTCAGCGTCCTCGAAGAGCTCGCGGTAAAAGCTGTTGGGTTCGTAGATCATCACGCCGGCGTATCCCCACTCGAGCAGATCGAGGTTGACGAAGAGCTGGTCGGAGCTGCGAACGACGTAGGCGAGGAGTCGGTCGAACTGATCTCGGCTCTCGATGTCGCGGATCAGGGCGACCTCGGTTCCCTTCGGCAGGAGCGACGCAAGGTACGTGGCGGATTCCCAGCCGAAGCATCGCTCGGGACGGTTCGCGGCTACGGACTCGGGCGTGTCGATTCCGAGGAGACGCATCCGCTCGCGGTTGCCGATGATATCGACCACGATCGTGTAGCCGTCGACCACTCGCTCGACGATGGCGTTCGGCTCTCCATGCTCTTAGTTGGGAACGGTGGCGACGGAAGCGACGCCGACCGTGTCGGCGCTGCAGGCGGCAGCGAGCAACGACAACACAGTCACGGCCAGAAGACGACGCATGACACCAGTGTGGGGCCTGGGCCCTGAACGGCGACGTCAGGCAGCGTCGGCCAGGGGGAGGGTGGGCTGCTCGGCAGGCGGAGCGGCCAGTTCGGTGAGCTCGGGGGTGGCTTCGGTGGACGCATCGGCCCGCTTGGCTTCGATGGAACGTAGGACGGCACGAGCGTTGGCGACGCCCTGCAGCCCCTGAGCCCGAGTGGCCTGATCCAGACGCCAAGCGGGGCGGGAATCGATGAGGAGGAGCTGGTTGGTCATGGGTCCATCTTGCCGAGGGGGTGTGACACTGTCGGCTGCGAGGTGTCAGGATGCGCCTCATGCAGCGCTTCGGCATGACCGTTCCCTTCGATGGACAGCAGCTTCACGAGCAGCGAGACCGTTTCGAACGACTCGAACGGCTGGGCTACACCGACCTCTGGACTGCCGAGGCTATGGGCGCTGATGGCCTCCCCCCGCTCACGCTTGGCGCCGTTTGGACCCCATCGATGCGGCTCGGTACGGCGATCCTCCCGGCGTACACGCGTGGGCCGGCCCTGCTGGCCCAATCTGTCGCCGGATTGGCATCGGCGGCACCCGGGCGTTTCGTGCTCGGCATCGGCTCGTCCTCAAACGTCATCGTGGAGCGTTGGAACGGAATTCCGTTCGAGAAGCCGTTCCAGCAGACCCGCGACATGGTCCGTTTCCTAAAGGCGGCGCTCGGCGGCGAGAAGGTCACCGAGACATACGGCACCTTCGATATCAAGGGCTTCCGACTCGGCCTGGTGCCTGAGGAGCCCGTAGCGATTCTCGTGGCGGCGCTTCGCGAGGGGATGTTGCGCATGGCCGGCCGAGAAAGTGACGGCGCCATCATCAACTGGCTGTCGGCCGACAACGCCACCACCGTGTCGAACATCGTCCGGGAGGAAAATCCCGATGCCGAGATCGTCGCTCGGCTGTTCGTTGCGCCGACGCCGGATACCGATTCGGCCCGATCGATGGGCAAATTCGCAGCAGCTGCCTACCTGAACGTTCCGGTGTATCGGGCCTTCCACGAGTGGATGGGTCGCAGCGACGATCTCGGTGAGCACTGGGAGCAGTGGGCGGCGGGTGATCGTCAGGGTGCGCTTGAGAAGATCCCCGATCATGTGGTCGACGAGTTGATCATCCATGGCAGCTACGACGAGTGCCGGGCCCATATTCAGCGCTATGTCGATAACGGCGTGACCACGCCTGCATTGGCGCTGTTGCCGTTCCCCGGTGTCGACATCGACGAGGCCATCGAGGGGCTTGCCCCGAGGGGGTGAAGCGAGGGGCTTGCCCCGAGTGTCACTGCCTTCCGGTGGCGGCGCAGCGAAGGTGGTCGGTGAGATCGGCGAGGGAGCTGTGGGCATTGAGCCCGCTGGTTGATGGCATCACATAGACGGGGGAGCCACCCAGGTCGGACTCCTGCCAGCCGGGCGTTGCCTTCCGGTCGGCTGCGGCTCGCCAGCCAGCAAGCCCGACGAAACAAACCGCCTCGGGACGCAGCCACGCACACAGCCGCTCGACCCGTTCGAGACCGGCCCGGTATTCGTCGGTGGTGAGTTCGTCGGCTCGGGGTGTGGCCCGTTTCACGAGGTCGGTCATGCCCATTCCGTGGTGGGCAAGGGCATGTCGAGGTTCGCAGTCGACGGTGGCGATGCCGGCGGCGAGCGCGGCCGGCCAGAAGCGGTTGCCGGGGCGCCCGAACCCGACGAGCGTCTCAGCTGAGTACACGCTGGGGTTCAGCCCACAGATCAGCAAGCGCATCCCGGAACGGACGATGTCGGGCAGGGTGAGGGCTCGGCGAGCGGTGACCTCGATGACATCAACCTGGCCATCTTCTCGGATCGTGAGTGCTTCGATGTCGAAGCCCGCGCCCTCGACCACAGTGCGGAGGAGGTCGGCCCGCCAGCCGGTGAAGCGGCGGCCGCCCATCGGATCCGTCTCGAGGGGGGTGAGATCCTGATCGCCGGCGAAGAACTGGAGTTCGATCGGCCCGCCGACCTTCACGACTCGGTGAAGTTCGGCGAGGGCCATGGGTAGGTGAGCGCGGTCGATGTGAACGTAGACCTTGGTGCCGAGCGCGCCGGCGATCGATTCGGTGGCGAACGGAAGACCATCAGCGACGGCCTGTACGGGAAATGCCCCGGGGGCGTGTTCGGGAAGTAGTTCGAGCATCTCGGCGACCGGGTCGAGTCCGATCACGGTGCCCGGCAACCCGGGGATCAGAAGCCCCGGACCACAACCGACGTCGAGCACCGGTGTGGCCGGAATTTCGCTGAATGCCGCGGCGAGCCGTTCGGCCGGGGCGAGCGATGTTCCGACTCTGGCGTCACGCCAGTTCACTGCCGTGCGTCGATAGATCGCCGTGGTGATCGGGTCCAGGCTCACCGGCTCACGAGCCTGGCAGCGTCGCTTGCAGCCTGCGCATCCCCGCGAGCCATCGGCCCCGATCGCTGGCTCGGTTGAGCTCGTAGCGCGCGACTTCGGGGTGGGGGAGGATTAAGAAGTCGTCGTTGGCCAGGCCCACGGATACCGCCTCGGCGACCTCCTCAGGCTCGATCATGCCCATGGCCTTCACGACCTCGACCGCCAACTCGCCGTCCGCTTCGGTCATCGGTGTGCGAACGCCCTGAGGGCACAGGCATGAGACACCAATGCCTGCATCGCCGTGCGTGATTGCGATCCATTCGGCGAGCGCGACTGCACCGTGTTTCGTGACGGCATACGGGGCGGCGCCCAGGTTGGTGAGCAGGCCTGCTGCGGATGCGGTGATGAGGAGGTGGCCGGAGCCTCGTTCGGTCCACCGGGGAACAAGATGGCGGCAGGCTTTCACGTGAGCGAGCACGTTGACGTTCCAGTTGGCGTTCCACTCGCCGTCGCTCAGTTCAACACCACCGTTCGCTACCACGCCGGCATTGCCCACCCAGAGGTCGATCGGGCCGTGGTCGCGTTCGACCTGCTCAATGAGGGCGACAATCGCAGCCTCGTCGGTAACGTCGATGCCGACGCCGACACCGCCGATCTTCTTCGCGACTGCGGCGGCCCTGGTGCCGTCGAGATCGGCGACGTACACGATCGACGCGCCGTCGGCAGCGAAGCGCCGAGTCATGGCTCGACCTATACCGCTTGCGGCTCCGGTGACGACGACGACTGCTCCCTGAATCTGCATGGTGCCGATCGTAGGCCCTTTGGGCCGTTCGAGGGTTTTCCACAGGAACTCCGCGATCGCGCGCCAGAGGCGTGGTCTAGGGTGCGCCCATGATGGAAATGTCCAACGTGGTTTCGGTGGCCAATGCCATCGAGCTGATCGACAGCAACCTGAAAGATCTCAAGGGGCGTGAGCTCGTGTCGGCGGCCGAGGTGGCCGACCTGCTTCTCGATCTCCGCATGCTGCTTGCTGCGGCTCAGGTCGAGCCGGCCCCGATGGGCTGAACCGAACCGTCTAGGTCAGCGCGTCGGCGACCCGGCGCGCCACCGTTCCGAGCAACGCACCCACCACGATGCCTCCCGCGACGTCGGAGGCGTGGTGGATTCGAACATGGATGCGGCTCGTCGCAACGAGACCAGCCAGCGCATACCACGCTGCACCGTCACCGTTGCGGCTCAGCATGGCTGCAGCAACCGTCGCTGCCGAGGCGTGGCCGGATGGGAAGCTTGACGTCTTCGGCTGGCGCAGGTTGAAGGGGTGAGGTGCGTCCTGCACCGGTCGGCTCCGCTTGAACATCGATTTCACCGGCCCGTTGATGAGGGCCGACTCCACCCCGAGTGCGGCGCTGACGGCGATGGCCACCTTGGGGTCGTTCTTCACGATCGCCTGAGCGATGCCGAGCGTATGCCAGAGCAGCGAGAAGTCGGCCACCTCGGAGGCGGTGTAGAAGATCCGGTCGATCGCTGGGTGGCCTCGAAGGGCCTCCCAGGCATCGTCGAGAGCGTCGTCGAGTCGATCGATCGCGTCGGGCACAGGGTGAGGCTACGGCCTTCCGCTGAGAGGGAGGTGTCGGGCGAGGGAGCGAGGACGCTCTAACGGGCAGCGTCTCGGTAGGCCCCGGGTCCGGTGAACATGCCGCGATGCCAGCGACGAGGGGTTGTGATCATGGCCCGCGGGTAGTCCTCGAACATCCAGCGTGCGAAGTTGCGACGGGTCCAGGCAGTGGCGCCTGTGGTCTTCAGCGCCGCGCCTGCGATGGTCGGGTTGGCCAAGAGCGGGATAAGGATTCGGGCCATACGGTCGTCGGCGACGAGCTCGCGCCGAACGTCGCCCCGGTAGTGCGCGCAAGGTTCGCTATTGGTCAGCAGCGCCTCGGCAGCGAGTCGGCCGGTGAGAATCGCCTGTCCGATGCCCTCGCCGGTCATCGGGTCGGTGACGGCGGCGGCATCGCCGACGAACATGGTGCGGGGCCCGGTCAGCGGTACCCGCCCGACTCGGGCGGGGATCGGCCAGGCCTTGTGGGGCCCTTCGGGTCGGGCGTCAGGGCCGAGTGCTTCGCGAACGTGCGGACGACCGAGAAGATCGGGCCAGAGAGTCTTCATGTCGCCAACGCGGTAGTGCTTGCTGCCTCGCTGGATCCCGAAGCCGATGTTGGCCCGATTGCCCTCGAGCGGGAACGACCAGGCGTAGCCTGGGAGCAGGTCCTTTTCGAACCAGACGATGAGTTCGGAGGCGGCCCTCGGGCTGACGTTCTCGTAGTACTGCCGGAATGCATGCCACTCACCCCGGTAGCCGTCGACCGACAAGCCGAGGAACTTGCGAACGGGGGACCACATGCCGTCGGCGGCGATGACGTGTTGGGCCCGGAACGGTTCATTACCGAAGACGAGGTCGGCTGCGTCTTCGTCGGTGGTCATTTCCGTGAGCTGCATGCCCTCGTGAATGATCGCACCATCGGTGCGGGCCATCTCGAGTAGGGCGTTGTCGAGGTCGACACGGGTGGCAACCGCAGCGTGGTAGCCCTCACCCTCGGGCAGGGCGTAGCGACGCTCGGTGCCGCGGGGTGAGCGGATCACAACGTCGTCGACCCGCTGCCAGCTCGCCACCGTCGAGGGGTCGAAGCCGAGTGCTTCCAACTCGCGAAGCGCAAGTGTGGTGAGGCCGTCACCGCAGCACTTGTCTCGAGGGAATGTCGCCCGATCGAACACGTGGACGTTGCGGCCTGCTCGAGCCAGGAGAGCGGCTGCGGTGGTGCCGGCTGGGCCGGCGCCGATGATCGCGATATCGCCGTCAAAAGACATGGGGGCCATTCCCCGAATCTACGGGACGGTCGTTGCCGGTGGCACCGTGGAGGTGGTGGTTGTCGTGCGGTCAGCCGGGTCACTCGGGCTGCCGTCACAGCGCACGCCCTCGGGC
>MDTB01031063.1_pt1 | contig 17436 bp, 16 predicted proteins | sample 811161 | NCBI WGS metagenome assembly MDTB01 (sample SAMN05326650, study PRJNA326480) | marine metagenome | isolation source: seawater | place: Mediterranean Sea | collected 2009
CTTTTTTTATCATCTAATCTACCGTAAAATTTAACATGATTAAAACATCCAATCTTTTTTGCTTTGTTGATTAAACGCTGCACATCATTACCCTCACCTATTATATGATATTTAAAATTAATTTTTTTCATCGCACCTAAGGCTTCCAAAGTTTCATCTATTCCTTTAAATTTTTCTGAAGCATCAAGTCTTGCAACAGTAACTAGGTCTTTACTTGACTTTTTATTTAATTTGACTTTTCTAAATCTTATTGAATTGTGCAAATCAAAAAATCTTTTATTCTTTTTAATGTTATATTTTTTTTTTAAAACTTTTTTTGTATACTCTCTCATGCATATAAAAAAATTTATTTTCTTAATTAACCAATGGTAGATAAAAGATTTTTCCGTCCCCCAAATTTCTAATCCATAATTAATCAATACTACTTTTTTTTTTAATAGAATCGGGAAAAAACAGAATAAAATTAAGTTTATATGTGTAACAAAAATAATATCTGATCTAAATAGATTTAAATGATTTAAGAATAGTACAATTAAAAAGTATAGCTTATTATTTGAATTTTTAGATTTAATTTTTTTGTGATTATAATTTACACTGGTTCTAGAAAATAGATATATTTTCTCACAATCATTTTTTTTCAAAAAAAAATCTACAATATTAGAATTATATTTGCTAATACCACCATATCCTCCTTCAGCACCAGGTGTTATGATTGATACTTTCATATTAATTTAATTAAGGTAAGTATACTTTAAATTTTTAATATCGTATTTCAAAAGATATCCCAGATGCAAAATAATTATAAAAATACTTAAGAATAAAATCAAAATACTATCAAAATAAAGTTTGTAGATAATTGCTAAAATTACTAAACCAATATTTGTAAAAAAAATTGAAGATGCGACGCTTTTATTAGATCTTCCAAGAAATTTTGAAATATGGAAAAAAAAACCTTTGTGTCTTGAAAAGATATTCTTTTTATTTATCACTCTTAAAAATAAGGTTAATGTCACACCAGTAAATAAAAAAATAGACATAATTAAGGACAAAATAATCTCTCTATTTTCAGCTAAGTTTAGAATATTAAAACAATATAAATATCCAAAAATAAGAGATCCAGTATCTCCTAAAAAAAATTTGTTAGGACCTTTGTTATAAAAGCTAAAATGGAAAAAATATAGAAATATCAAAATGTTAATTTTAAGTCTTATTAAATCTGGATCTATAAAAGAATAATAAAAAATGAAAAAAAAAGTACTAGGTAAAATAAAATTGACATAATATTTGTCACCACCATCTAAAAAGTTTGATATATTAATCGTATATACCCAAAAAATTGTTAACAAAGCTAGTACAATTTTATTTGATGGTATAAAGGGTAAGATAGAATTACTTATAGATGATGTGCTCAAAAAACAGCATAAAAAAAATAAAGCCAATCTGATATGAATAGGTGTCCCCTTATAATCATCTAAAAATCCTATTAATCCTAGAATTATTATCGAACAAGGTATTGGTAAATATTTTAATTGGAAATAAATATTTTCACTATCTTCAAATAAAAAAAAGTATAATAAAAAAAATATTGTAATAAAAACAAAAGATAATCCAAAACCTGTATAAACATAGTTATTTTTAGATTTCTCATTTATGTCATAAATCTTTTTGTTTATTAAAAATTTAGTGAAAACCTTATTAGTTAAATATATAATTCCAAAAAAAAATGTTGTAAACACAAGTAAATTTACATGGTATAAATTTAAAAAATCCATATATTCTTATTTAAATGAATAGTTTATTTTCACAAGAATTTTTAAATACATCCCCAAAAAAAGTATGTGATGAAATTTCTATAAATTCATATTTTAGTAAAAAATCCATTATTGATGATAAAGTCATTGATAAAATAATGTCAGAGACAGAACTTTTTGACCTTAAGTTTAATTCTTTAGAAATTTCCTCTGTGCATGACCATGATGGTTATTATATGTCAAATGGTCTTGCTAAATCTAAAACTTTATTTGAATTACTTACATCTAAAGAAATTGCTGAAATAAGTAGACAATATCTTGGAGAAAAGTTTAGACTGAAATGTCATAGAGTATATTCTGTTAGTTCTGGAGCTAAAAACCCATGGCATACTGACGATAAGAAATATGGTGAAAAAAATCAACAAATTAAAGGTTTAGTATTCATTATTTATCTAAATGATGTTTATGATGGAGAATTTCAAGCTTTAAAGGGAAGTCATTTATTTTCCTCTGATTACGAGTATCCAAACTTTGATACTTACACGATGAAAAAATTTGAAGATAAAATTACTTCATTTAAAATGCCAAAAGGATCGATTGTGATATTTGACAATAAGACAATACATAGAGCTAAACCTTACTTAAATTTTTTTTGGAGAAGAAAATCCCTATTTTTTCAAATAGATAACGAAATTGAAGACGGTGAAAAAATTATAGTAAACACAGAATATATTAAAAATTTGTCAAAGAACCAATCAATTTTTCTTGGAATGGGTTTGCCATCAAAAATGCCTCATGAACCTTCAAAAACAAGTTTGGAAACAATAAATTTTAAAATTGCTTTTATTTTGCAAAAAAAAATTTTTAAAGTTTTATACTATAGATTAATTCATAACTTAAAATTTTTTCTTAGTGACAAAATGAAAAGAAATATTCAAAAAATTATAGGGAAAAAAGTTAAAGTAAATTAGGAATAAATAATAGATGATTTACCTTTATTTAAGCCTTCCTATAATAATCATATTTTTTATTTATTGTGTAAATTATAAAAATACAAAAAATTTATTTATTGAAGTATATCTTGGACTCAATACACTTTGTTTCTGTGCTTATTATCTTTTACATTACAGGATCCATCATTCTTATGATCTTCTAAAAATCAATGATTTTTATTCAGCAGTTTTTTTATTCTATTTTTTATTTTTGATAACTTTGCTATTCATATTTTTTTTAAGAAAAAAAAAATTAAAGAATATAAATATTAAAAAAAAATTAACACTTCTAGATATTACTAGTAATGAAAATAAAATTATTTTTTTTCTAACATTTTTTGGTTTGCTACTTTTTATAATTAACAGAAGTTCATTTTTAGTATGTGAAAGTGATTTTTTAAAAAATGTGTATAAAAATGATATTTTAAAAATAATATTCATTAAATTTCACACTATTTCATATTTTGGGATATTTATGGTTTTTTGTGGAATTATCTTATTTGCAAACAAAAATTTTAATAACAATTTAAAAATAAGATTATTTAATTGGATAATCTATATAATATTTATTTTATTTTTATTCACTATAATACTATATACAAGTGCAAGTGTAAGTTTGATAATTCTTTATTTATTAATTTCTTCATTAATTTTTCACGCAAAGTCAAAAATAGTCTTTTTTTCAAACTTTATCTTAACTTTGTTAATAGTAATTAGCATTGTGTCTGTAAAAGATGAAATCAGGAAAGAAATTTCCCCACTTACATGGATATGTAAAACTAATATAATTGAAAATGTTTATATAATAGGAAAGAAAACTGTCAATTTTAAAGAATTTAATAAAGATAAACTATACCTTTATAAAGACGGTACTTACAAAAAAGCTGATGTTTCAACAACAAGATATATATTAGCAAATTTTTTTGAAAGGGTAGACTTTTTGCAAATGTTAGCTCAGATTAAATACTTGGAAAAAAATAATAAAATAGAATTAAAATATGGTGAAACATATTTTAACCCTGAAAAAAATTGGCAAAAAAAGTTTGGGGTAGATATAAAACAAGCCAATATAGGAGATGTATCATCTTTTAATATGCCCGCTTCAATTGAAAGTTATTATAATTTTGGTGTAGAAGGTTTTATTTTATTTTCATTTTTAATGGGCTTAATAGTTTTTATTTTAAACCATTTCTTAAATTCATTGAATTCACAAAATTTAAATATAATTTTTACTACAATTTTTTTGCCAATTTTAAATTTAGAAAACCATTTAGTTTTTATGATAAAAAACTCAATTTACACAGGATTAATAATCCTGATACCAATTATTTTAATTAATTTTATATTTTCAAATAAGAAACTTTCTAATACTTAAAATGTTTTTAAATTTATTAATATCAAAATATTTTAAATTACAATTTTTAGCAAAAATTTTATCACTCAATTGATCACCTATCATATAACTACTGTTCAATTTTATTGAATATTTTTTTTTAATCACTTTAAACATTCCTGTGTTAGGTTTGCGAAAGCTAGATCCTTTTTGGTATTTTTTAAATTTTGAGTTTTTATAATGCGGTGCAATAAAGTATTCATCAATATGTCCACCTTTTTTTTTTAATTTTTTATTGAATTGATCGTGAAGCTTAAGAACATCTTTTTCATCGTAATATCCTCTACCTATTCCAGATTGATTAGTTACCACAAATACTAAAAAGTTATTATCATTTAATAATTTTATAAATTCTACAACCTTTGGTTTTATTTTAAATTTTGAAGCTTTATGTACATAACCATAGTCATAATTTATAACTCCATCTCTATCTAATAAAACAGCTTTTCTACAATCATTTTTTTCTAGAAAACTATGAGCAATTTTCAAATCTTTCTTGATACCGATATCTAAAAAGTTTACTGTATAATTTACAAAAGCACATTCTCCATTTTTCGCTAATTTTGTTAAAATATCATTTTCAAGTGAGCAATTTACTTTAGGTATTTTTTTTTTTAATAATCTTTTTTTATTAACTAAATAATAACCAGTATTTATAAATTTTCCTGAAGAAGAATTAAAATTAGTAATTAAATTTTTTTTAGTTTTCAAATGTGAAAATCTCTTTTGTGATCCCTTCTTTGTAGTTATGATATTAAATGTTTTATTTTTTTTTGCTTTAATTAAAAAATCAAAAAAATTAATATTTATAAATGTGTCACCATTACATAATAAAAAAAAATCATCTAATTTATGTAATGAATTTATTAATGATCCTCCAGTGCCTTTAGCTTTGCCCTCATCGATGCATTTAATTTTTGTATTTCTAATTATTTGATTGTGATAACTGTTTATAAAATTTTTTGATTTGTAACTTGTTAGTAAAACAATTTTTTTAAAACCAAATCTTACAAATCCACTAATTAATCTATCTAGAAATTTTTTATTATTAATTTTAATTAAGGGTTTTGGAACTTTTTTAGTAATTTTTCCAAGTCTTGAGCCCTTGCCTCCAACAAAAATAACTACCTGATCTACGTTCAAAAATTTTGCTCCAAGAATTCACAAAGGAAATGTCCAATTAAGATATGTTGCTCTTGGATTTTATCGACTCTATCTGATGTAGTATTTATTTGATAGTCAATTTCTTTATTGTTAATATTTTTTCTTCCGGTCATTAATACAGTTATAAGTTTATTTTTTTTTGCAATTTTTAAAGCTTGCAATATATTTTGACTTTTTCCACTTGTTGAAATACAGAAGAGAACATCATTTTTTTTTCCTAGGCTTTCTATTTGTCTTGAAAATATATTTTTAAAATCAATGTCGTTAGCTATCGCAGTAATTGTAGATGTGTTTGTTGTTAAAGAAATTGCTGGAATAGACCTTCTTTTTTTATTCAAGAATTGTGCAATTAGTTCTGCAGCTAGGTGTTGAGCATCAGCAGCTGATCCTCCATTTCCACAAAAAATTATTTTGTTGCCTCGATTTATTGAATATAAAATTTTCAAAAGTATTTTAGATATATTTTTTGTTAATTCGCTCTTTTGCAATAGATTTAAATCTTTTCTAGACTCTTCAATTCTATTAATTAAACTTTTTTTTATCGATAAATTTAATTTTGAATTTTTTGATTTCATTTATTTAATATTTTATTGTTAATATTTACTTATATATTTCATTTACATAATACTCTAAAAAACTTAAAAAAGAAAAAATTTATGAAACATAAAATAAAAATAATAAAAGATACGATTTTTAAAGACTCAAGAGGTTTAATTTGGACATCTTGGAATAAAGAAAAACTTAAATTAAATTTCAAACATGACAAATTTGCATTATCAAAAAAATATGTACTCAGAGGCTTTCATGGAGATGAAAAAACATGGAAGTTAATGAGCTGTGTTTATGGTAAAATTTTACTAGTAATTGTTAATTATGATAAAAAATCGAAAGACTACTTAAAATTTAAGAAAATAAACTTAGACCATAAGGTAAATAAGACTGTACTTATACCTCCAAGATATATTAATGCTACATATTGTAAATCAGAATATTGCCTGCTTCATTATAAATTATCTTATCAAGGAAAATATAATGATGTAAAAAATCAAATTAGCGTTAAATGGAATGATAATAGATTTAAATTTAAATGGCCTAATACAAAAAAAATATTGAGCAAAAGAGATAAATAGTTTTTTTTTAAATTTTTTTAAATTTTTTTAAATTTGTTTATTTTATTTTATTAATAATATCCTCAATTGATAAACCATGTTTATCTAATAAGTATTCTCTTCCACCATTTTCAAATAAATATTCTTCTTTTAATGATACATTTAAAATCTTAGGATTTAGTTCTGTATCCATAAACGTTTCTGATATTATAGAGCTCAGATTGCCTGCTGGCATTTGCTCATCCACACATATAATTTTTTTACAATTTGATAAAACTTTTATTAAGTTTTTCGAAATTGGCTTAGATCTAAACAAATCTACACAAAACAAGTTTTTATTATTTTTTTGAATTTCTATACATTTATGAAACATTTTACCGTGAGATACCAAACATATATCTTTATTATTGGTATCACCTATTATTTTAAATCCATTATTAAAGTCTTCTATAGTTAACTCAGAATATATGTCTGGCAGCATATCTCTATCTAATCTTATATAAGAAAACTCTGGATTATTTAATAAATTAGATACAATTAACTTAACTAAATTATTATCAGATGGTGTGTATATTGTGTTGCCTGATATGGATCTTAAACAAGCTAAATCCTCTGTTGAATAATGCGTTGGCCCAGCATCAGCATAACCAAGACCAATTCCAGTTGAAATAATTGATATTGGCAAATTCATTAACCCAGGGCCACACTTAATTTGTTCAATTGCTCTTAATGACAAAAATGGAGCCATGGCATATACAAAAACTTTTTTATTATCTAAAGCTAGTCCAGTTGCAATATCAAGCATAGCTTGTTCTGATATTCCGCAATGAACAAAATTTTGAGAGAACTTTTCTCTTAAATCATCTAATGCAAGTGCTCCAAAATCTGCACTTAAAAAATATATATCTTTATCAATTTCTAATTTTTTTGTTATTTCTTGAATAAAAATATCTCTCTGCGCCATTATGATAACTCTTGAAGTGTTTTTTGAATTTGTTCATCATCTATCTTATTCCAATAATGCCAATTTTTTTTGTTTTCCATTATTGATGAGCCTTTTCCTTTAATAGTATTTGCTACTATACAAGAAAAATTTTCTGTAGAACTAATTTGATTTAATGAATTGACTATTTCATCAAAATTATGTCCGTCTATTTCCATACAATCAATATCTAAACCCATTATTTTTTTTTTAATTGGATCTAAATTAAGGCACTCTTTTGTATTTCCAAGGATTATCAAAGAGTTTACATCAATTATTAACTTCAAGTTTTTCAAATTATGATGCTTAGCAAATAATAAAGCTTCCCAAGTTGATCCTTCGTATAATTCACCCTCACTAATAATCACATATACATTTTTGTTAATTGATTGATTTTTGTAGCTTAAAGCCAAACCTGCTCCAGCACCCACTCCGTGCCCAAGAGATCCTGAAGTAATATCAACGCCATCAATTGATGTATTACCAAATACTCTTAAAGAAGAGGATTTATTTTTTTTGCCCCAATTGTCCCAATCATTTTGAGAAATTACACCAAAGTCTCTTAATATTGGATAGACAGCTGCCGTTGCATGACCTTTGCTTACGATAAGTTTATCTATAAATTTTCCACTTTTATTATCAAATCTAATAAAATCTTTATAATAAAGCGTAACAACCAAATCCATCATTGAAAATATTGAGCCGGGGTGACCTTGATTAATTAAAACCATTTTTTCAAAAATTTCTTTTCTGTATTTTTGAGACAATGTCTTTAGATCATTTATTTGTTTCATTATTAAATATTTTTCTTTTAAGAGTTATTTTAGACATTTCTTGAATATTGTTGGCCGCTTGTATACCAAATTTTTTTTGAATCAAATTTAAAAAAGGCTGAAAATTATGGTATTTTTTGTAAGCCTCATCTCTTAATTTTAATACCTCTGCCGCAGATAAGGTTTCAGTTGGTAATGGAATGCATTCCTCTGAATGAAAAGAGTAACCTTCATAGCTACTAGGCAGCTCTATATTATTCTCAATTGCATCATAATATAACTTACTGCCTGGCAGGGCCATTGCCGCATAGGTATTCCAACCTGCAGTGCAAAGCTCCTCACTTAAATCATAAGTTTTTTTAATTGTTTCTTTTGTGTCTCCTGGCAATCCAAATATATAATTTGCCATTACATTTATATCTGCATCATGAACCATTTTGATTACTTCTCTGACATTATAATCTTCAAACTTTCCTTTATCTACTTCTAGTCTTACTTTTTTATCTCCACTTTCAATCCCTAAGCATAACCATCTAATTCCTGCCTTTCTAACAAGTTTAAGAATTTCTGGTTTTTTTATTGTGTCGATTCTGCTGTAACTCCACATTCTAATTTGATCATCTTTATTTAATTCAGCTAATTTTTCACATAATGGAATATAATACTTTGGGTTTAATAAAAACATTTCATCTACAATTCTTATTGTTCTAACACCCATATTAATTAACTTTTTAAATTCATTAATTATAAATTCTGGAGACCAAAAACGCATTCCGCTATAATTTGAAGCTACTCCAATTTCATTTTGGTCGTTTCGATTGATCAAATTAATCATACAAAAATTACACTTAAATTGGCAACCTAAACTAGTTTGTAAGCTTGCATAAGGTGATCTTTTTTCAAAATCATATTCTGCATGCCACATTGGAGATCTATAGAGATCTAGCGGCTTCTCTTTATATGGTAATAAGTCCCATGCATAACCAGGTAAATCTTTGTCCATTAAATTATTTGGTACAATTTTTTCAGGTAAATTAATTTTTGGTTTACCATTAAGTCTAAAGGCTATTCCCTTAATACTTATTAAATTTTGCTCTGTAATCTCATCAAGATTTAAAATGTTTCTTAATGCATAAACTCCCTCATTGGTAAAGACAAAATCTATATTTTTTTCATTTTTTAAAGTATCGATTGGTAATGCTTGTACATGAGAACCTATAAATGAAATTGTTAAATTTGAATCTTTATTCTTTAAAAAATTTGCTAATCGTGTAGCACCACTCATATTAGCTGTTCCAGCATTTACATTTTGACCATAAACAACAAAACATATCATTTTTGATTTTTTTAAATTAATCCTATCAAATACCTGCTCATCACTTAAATTTTCAGCGTTAGCATCTATTATCGATGTTTTAAATCCAACAGAACGTATTGATTGAGCTAATAACAATGCCCATGTTGGCGGTTCAATCGCAGAATAAGTATTAGATAAACCTTGATATGATTTTTTTGAACTACTGGCGACAATAAATGTACAGTCTAAAAAAAAGTTATTCATTATAATTTAAATAAGTTATAAGTTACTTTATTTAAATAAATAGGAATTTTTTTCCTAGAATTTTCTAATATTTAATAAAATAAAATTTCTTGATAAATGTTAGTTTTTCCTTACTTATTTGTATAATTAAATAACACTAAAATAATAAATATATAAATTGATAATTTCTAAAACACCTTACAGAATATCGTTCTTTGGCGGAGGAACAGATTACCCTCATTGGTATAAAAAATATGAGGGTGAAGTAATTTCTGCTACAATAGACAAGTATATATACATAACTGCTAGAGAGCTACCAAATTTTTTTGAACATAATTATAGAATCGTTTATTCAAAAATTGAAGATGTTAAAAAAATTGAACAAATAAGTCACTCAGTAGTAAGAGAAGTCTTAAAACAATCTAAAATTACTCATGGATTAGAAATTCACTACGATGGAGACTTGCCTGCAAGAAGTGGAATGGGATCAAGTTCAACATTTGTTGTTGGCTTATTGAAATTGATTAACAGTTTAAAAAAAAAAAAATTATCAAAAAAAAATTTAGCTGAGCAAAGTATTTATCTTGAACAAAAAAAATTAAGAGAAACAGTAGGATCTCAAGATCAAATAGCTGCAACATATGGAGGATTTAATTCAATTAAATTTTTAAAGAATAATAATTACAAAGTAAAAAGTTTAATTAAGGATGAGAAAGAATTTAAAAATTTAAGTAGTAATTTTTTTTTAATATTTACAGGTATAAATAGGACTGCAAAATTTATTGCTGATACCTATGTAAACACACTTGCCAAAAAAAGAAAATCAGACTTAGATTTGATCTTAGAACATGTAAAAGTTGCTAAAAATTTATTAATTAATAAAAAATATAATGACTTCGGCTTACTTTTGAATGAAACATGGAAAATAAAAAGATCTCTAAGCAACAAAGTTTCGAATAGTAAAATAGATAAGATTTACCTAGATGGTTTAAATTCTGGTGCAACTGGGGGGAAACTTTTGGGTGCTGGCGGTGGTGGTTTTTTTCTTTTTTATGTAAAAAAAAGTGAACAAATAAAATTTAAAAAGAAAATGAGTAAATATACTTTAATTCCATTTAATTTCACAAATGAAGGTTCAAAAATAATTTTTAATCAATAACCATGAATAAAAAAATATTTCATCCATTAATGGAAGACAATTTTAGCAATGACGATATCCAAAAAGTTATAAACTTTTTAAAAACAAAACCAATACTAACTCAGTCGAAAAAGGTAAGAGAGTTTGAGAATAAATGGAGTAAATGGTTGGGTGTAAAGTATAGCGTTTTTGTAAACTCCGGCTCTTCAGCAAATATTTTAAGTATATCAGCATTAAAAATTTTTAGAAATATTGACAAAGGTGAAATAATAGTACCATCGCTTACATGGATATCGGATATTGTTTCGGTGATAAATAATAATCTAAAACCAGTTTTTGTTGATATCAATTTAAAAAATTTATCAATGGATGAAACTGATGTTAAAAAAAAAATTACCCAAAACACTAAAGCTGTTTTTTTAACACATGCTCAAGGATTTAATGGTCTATCTGATAGTTTCTTAAAACTTTTAAAAGATCGAAAAATTGATTTAATTGAAGACGTTTGTGAATCGCATGGGGCAAAATTTAAAAAAAAAAAATTAGGTAACTTTGGAATAATATCTAATTTTTCATTCTACTATGCACACCATCTCTCAACAATTGAGGGTGGAATGATATGTACAAATAATAAAAAAATATATGAAATATGTAGAATGATAAGATCGCATGGAATGTTGAGAGAATGTGGAAATATTAGTTTAGAAAAAAAACTTATAAAAAATTATAATCAATTATCACCAAAATTTATATTTATGCATCCAGGTTATAACATGCGTAATAATGAAATTTCAGCTGTACTAGGTATAAATCAACTGAAAAGATTGGACTCTAATAATCAAAAAAGAAATCAAAATTTATTATTTTTTTTAAAAAATTTGAGTCCTGATCTTTACTTTAAAGGTTATGATCTTAAAGGAATTTCTAATTATGCGTTTCCGTTAATATTAAATAAATCTAAGTCTCATTTGAGAGATAAACTAGAAATTAAAATGAAAAAATTTGGCATAGAATTTAGAAGAGGAAATGCTGGAGGTGGAAATCAAATTCGACAACCATATTTAAAAAAATTTACTAGAAATATTAACTTAAAAAATTATCCAGTTGTTGATCATGTTCATTTTTATGGATATTACATTGGAAATTATCCAACTTTAAAAAAAGACAAAATCAGAAAGATTTTAGATATTATCAATCATATTGATTGATAGATCGTATATTTTGACATAAAAACCTTTATATGAAAAAAGTTCTCATCACTGGTGGAGCTGGATACATCGGATCTATGCTTGCTACTGACTTAATCAAATTAGGTTATAAAGTTACAGTTATTGATTTAATGAAGTACTCAGAAACTTCAATTGATCATCTACATTTTAATAGAAATTTTGAGTTTATTAATGGTGATGCGACAAATCCTAAATTATTAAAACAACATATTAAAAATAAAGATATAATAATCCCTTTAGCAGCATTAGTTGGTGCTCCATTATGTGAAAAGTATAAATATTTAGCAAAAAAAACAAACTTTGGTGGTATCAAACTTATTGTTGAAAATATTAAGAAAAATCAAAAATTAATATATTTAAACTCTAATTCTGGTTATGGGATTGGAGAAAAAAATAAATTTTGTGATGAAAACTCACCATTAAAACCAATATCTTTATATGGACTTACAAAAAAACAATCAGAAGAGTTAGTGATAAAAAAAAATAATAACTTTATTTGTTTTAGACTAGCAACGGTATTTGGTTTTTCGTATAGAATGAGAACAGACCTTTTGGTAAATTTTTTTGCAAGTGAAAGTTTAAAAAAAAAGAAAATTGAAATTTTTGAACCAAATTTTAGAAGAAATTTTATTCACGTAAAAGATGTAGTTAATGCTATTATTTATTCAATAAACAACTTTAAAAAATTAAAAAACTCAATTTATAATCTAGGTCTTTCAAATGCAAATATAACTAAACTTCAATTAGCACAAAAAATTAAAAAATATTTAAAAGATGTCAAAATAAAAATTATTGAAGGCAAACAGGATCCTGATAAAAGAGATTACTTTGTAAGTAACAAGAAAATTGAGAAAAAAGGTTTTAAATGTACAATTTCTCTTGATGATGGAATAAGAGAAACAATTAATGTATTAAGATTTAAAACTAAAAATATTAAAAATAATTATATTCCGAAATCATAATAAAAAAATTAATGATAAAAAATAAATTTTTAAAATGAAAGTTACATTATTAATACCAACTTTAAATGAAGAAGAAGGTTGTAAACAAATATTATCTTTAATTGACGAAAGTTGGGTAGATGAAATTATTGTAGTAGATGGTCAATCTACAGATAACACCGTAAAAATATGTAAGGAGAGAGGATTAAAGGTGGTAATTCAAAAGGAAAAGGGACTTAATGCTTCATTCCGTGAGGCTTGGCCTCATATTAATGGTGATATAGTTATTACATTTAGCCCAGATGGGAACTCATTAGCAGAAAAAATACCTCCTTTAGTAAAAAAAATGAAAGAAGGTTTTGATATGGTAATTGTTTCAAGATATTTAGATGATGCTAAAAGTGATGATGATACATTAGTTACAGCTTTTGGTAATTGGTTATTTACTAAATCAATTAATTTATTTCATAGGTCTAATTATACAGATGCGATGGTAATGTTTAGAGCTTATAAAAAAAATATTTTTTATGATTTAGAGTTAGATAATTATGAAAAATCATACAAATATTATGAGAAAATATTTTTCACAAAAATAGGTGTTGAGCCATTGTTATCAATAAGAGCTGCTAAAGCTAAATTAAATATATCTGAAATACCTGGAGATGAACCACCAAGAATTGGTGGTAAAGCAAAATTGCAAGTTATTAGATGGGGTTTAGCTTATTACTCACAAGTAATATATGAATTTTTTTTTAATAAACTTAGAAAATAGTGTCCAATAAAGTAATTAATAATTTAAAAAATTATAAAAAAATTTTAAATTATTTTAATAACTACAAAAAACTTTCAAATAAAAAATTTGCACCAAATTTAACAAAGCTGATATTCAAGGTTTTTTTTGAAGTGTATTTAACAAAAATTTTGCAATTTTTTAAATTTGATGACTTATTATTAAAGATAATAAAAAAAAATGACATGGTATTTTCTGTTAAAGCATTAAGTATAAGTAATAAATTAAAAATTGAAAAAGAATGGACTAAATATAATAATTTAGAAAATAATAATTCTCCTATTAATTTTAAACAAATAATATCTGAGTATAACGCAAAGGGCTATTACTATTTTGGTAAAATATTTTCAGATGAAGTTTGTGATCAGTTCATTAAAAGTTTAAATAATAAAAAATTTTATAACTCGCAACAACCTTTGCAAAGTGATGGTAATGAATTTTTATTTGATTTAAGCAATTATAAAAAAAAATATAATTTTAACTATTTCTGTTTTCCAGGAGATATTTTTTTAAATTTTGAACCACTTAAAAAATTTTTATTATCAAATAAGAGACTTTTTGATCAAATTTTAAATTTTGACTGTAAAATTTACTCAGCTTATACATGGGTAAATTTACCCTCGAAAATTAAACATCATACACAATATTTACACAGAGATTACGAAGATTTCAAATTCATCACAATTATAATTAATTGGAATGATGTAAATGAAAATAATGGTGCAACTAAATTTATTGAAGGAAGTCATAAAAGTAATCAAGAAAAAGGATTAGTGAAATTTTTTTCTGGGGCTAAAGGTTCAGTTTATATTGTTAATAACTATGGATTACATTCTGGAACTTTACCAAGAGAAAAAGAAAGAATATCGACATGGTTGCGACTTGGTCACTTAGTAAACGCGGGAACTCTCCAGGATGGTTTTGTGGTAACTCCTAAAAATCTAATTTTTTAATATCTACTATATTTGAGTTATAAAATATTACATCACTCCACATCATCATTGGAAATTTAAATTCATTTAATATAATAAAATTATTTTTGGTCATAAACTCATATATTTTTTCATGATTATAACCAATAAACATTTTAGATTTGTGAATTTCTAGTAATATAAATTTAGTATTTTTAATTAAATTTTCAGCTGAATTCAAAACTTTTAACTCATTACCTTCGGTGTCAATTTTCAATAAATCAATTTCTGATTTATACAAATTATCTAGAGTATCAACTTCCACCTCTTCGGTATGAGAATAAATATTAGCACTTCCCATAAAAATTTTTTTTATTCTTAACCAAGAGCTATTTTCATTAACTTCATTTAATGTGGATTGACCATCCTCGATATTTGAAATTTTTAAAATTGTTTTTTTTTTTGTGTCAGAAATGGCTAAATTATTTAAGTATACTTTTTTATTTGTGCTAAATTTTTTTTTTAAAATATTAAAGCTTTTACTATAAGGTTCAAATGCATAAATTTTTTGAATTTCTGGAAAAATTTCCAAAAACATATCCAATGTTTCACCATGATGAGCTCCAACATCAAATGCAATACTTATCTTAAATAACTTATTTAATTTAGATAGAAATTTTTTTTGTTTTCGACGGTAGTACACTTCATAGACCAAATCTATAAAAAAGCTTGAAATACTATAAACAATGTTTTTTTTCATATAAAATTTTATTTTTACTTTTTCTCAAAAATAAAAAAATTTTTGGTATTATATACTATACGTGAATTAGAAATAAGTTCGTTAACAAAGTCATTTTCACTAATTCTAGTAGGTCGCACTTCTTTCCATTGTCCTTTGGAATTGTATTTTGGACTGTACAAGCAAAAAGTTCCGTCATCGCTCATGCATATAACTAACTTAGAGTTTTTTTCATTATAATAAGCATTCTTAAAAATCTTTATATACTCATCTCTTATAGCTTTATTTATTGGTGGTGTAGTAAACCAAGTATGAAAACATCCTGTATCATTGGGTGCTTTTGACAAAATTGTTCCAAAAATAGTTGAAACATCCTCTACAAAAAATAAATTATAATCGTTTTGTGATGAAAGATATTCTAATATTTTGAGATATTGTGTATGTCGATTATTGATATTATTTTTTTCCTCAAAAGATGCACGTTTAAACATAATTGTCGGAGATTTATTTGAATACTTCAAAAGGTATTCATCAAGTTCAATATTTGAATTTTTAATAAAATTTTTTAATGGTATTCTCTCATTTATAGGTACAATTAGATATAATAAGATTATACAAAATATAAATGCATTTAATTTAAATTTTGAAATGTATTTTTGTAAATTTAAAAAATAAAAAAACAAAAAATAATTTGAAATAATAAAAAAAATTATTTTATGATTCCAATCTCTTCCTAAAAAGACCCACAATAGAATTGAAGAAAAAACTAAAAATAAAAATAGAATTCTTTTTTGGAAGTTTAAACTTTTAATATTTTTTAATGTAAGAATTACAAATATTAGAAATGATAAAATTATTGGCAATTGCAATATTGATCCCACAGGTAATTTTTGTATATCAGCAATATTTTTCATAAAAATATAAATTTCATTAAATAAATTAAAAAAAATAAATTGCTTGAAATTTAATCTACTGCTTGAGACAGCTTGGGTATCTACAAAAAGATAATTTATAAAATCAAACAAACTTATATTTGTATTTAAAAGAAAATAAAAAACTAAAAATATAACAAAGACAAAACAGATAAGAATATACTTAAAAAATAAAATTAAATATTTTTTTTTAAAATCTATTATTAAGGCTATCATAACAGACAAAAACATCGAAATAATTAGTGGTATTGCAATTGAATATTTTGTGGTTAAACCAAGAACTAAATAAATAATTGAGATAAAATTTACTCGCTCAAGATTATTTATAGCAATAAGAAAACCAATCGAACAAAAATAGATGGCTAACTCATTGTGATGTGCGGCTCCAATTCCAAAAGGGATAAAAAAAAAACTGATAAGTATAAACAAAAAGTAATAATTCATTTCATTATTCAAAATTTTTTTTGAATAATATGTGAATTGAAAAGCAAATATAAAATTTAAGATAACGGAAAAAAAAGTTACAAATGAATTTAAATTCATGATTTTAAGCAGCGGACTTAAAAAAATATATTGGGCAGGCAAAAATTGACAAAAATAATCTGTAAAATAAGTCTGCCCCTCATAAACTCTTAAGAGATTTGTATAAAACGAATTTATATCGTACCAGAATGAAAACTTAGAAACGACAATGGTGATTATAAATACTAAAATAAATAAAATATAATTGGATATTTTTTGTTTTAAAAAAAAACTTTTAAATGTTTGAATTGTCATAAATATGTAATTATATAATTAAATTTAATGTTTTCACCAAAGGTTTGTTGAAAATACAAAATTTATACCTTAAGAGATATAATAATTTTTATCAAAAGTTAAAATAATGAAGACGATAGCTAGAATACTCTACTATTTATACAGAATTTTCAATACAATAAGATTCTTAGGCTTTCAAAATACTATAAAAATTTTTTTTATTTCAAAATTAAAAAATTCAATTATGTATTTAACTCTATTTAAAAATAAATTTTATTTTAGACCAAAAATTGACA
>MDTB01064195.1_pt1 | contig 17436 bp, 17 predicted proteins | sample 811161 | NCBI WGS metagenome assembly MDTB01 (sample SAMN05326650, study PRJNA326480) | marine metagenome | isolation source: seawater | place: Mediterranean Sea | collected 2009
GAGGTGCCTGGACCGAGTAATGCTAAGGACTCAGCGCAACCGTTCAGCAAGAAAATAGTTGATAATAAAAGCAATATTTTTTTCATGATTAAAACTTGTTTTGTTTGGTCCCGTATATCTTCTTCATCTTTAAATAAAAGTTAATTGTGAGTGTATTAATTTTTATTAACACAACTGACGGTGGTTAAGGTCTTAAATTTGAAATACTGATTCTTTTTTTAATTAATTAATCTAAAAACTTAATTTTAGATTTTTTATTTATATCAGTCTGAATTGATGAGGTAAGATCTTTTATAGATTTTTCTTTGGATTTTTTTAAGATCTTCGATTTAGTTATTTTTAATTGCTTTTTTACAATAGCGCAAATTTCTGAGTTAGTTTTAATAGCAAATGATAAGCAAGGTTCTGTCTTTTTCGTGGGACTCATTTCCTCAGCATAAGTCATTGCATGTTCCATTGGGCTTTTCCCAGTTTTCTTCTTTACTCCATAATTTACTCCTGATGAGAGAGCTGACTGAGCAATATTTCCTCCAGTTACTGCGGTAGAGGTAGGTCCTAATAGAGCTAAAGATTCTGCACAACCCGTTAGTAAAGTAAGCCCCAACAATAAACCTAATATTTTTTTCATACTCCCTTTTTTTTATTTCACCTATTTTAAGCAGAGATTTGTTTATTATAAAACAAACGAATCACTCAAATTGAGTTTATATAATACAACCTGTAATGGAAGTGCTTATCTAAGATATTTTCCTTAATGGCTTGTTTTTTAAGCAGCTTTCTAAATTTTCAATCATTTGCGAATAAAACTTTAAATAATTTTCAGCAGTTACGTAACCGATATGGGGCAATAATAATGCGTTTGGAAGAAATCTAAGTTTATGATCTTGCGGAAGAGGTTCTTTATCATAAACATCTAAACCAGCGCCAGCTATTTTTTCATCTTTTAAGGCTTCAACTAAATCATTTTCATTAATAATTGGTCCTCTCGAAGTATTGATTAGGTAACTTGTTTTCTTCATCATTTTTAATTCTTTTTTTGTAATTAAGTTTTTATATCTTTCACCTAAAACTAAATGAATAGAAATTATATCTGAATTTTTAAGTAAATCTTCTTTACTCATAGGTAGTACTCCAAGTTCATTCGCATTGGATAAATTTAAATTTTCACTCCATGCACAAACTTCCATTCCAAAAGCTTTGCCTATCTTTGCAACTTGTGTTCCAATTTTTCCCAAGCCTATTATTCCCAACATTTTACCTTTTAATTCTGAGCCAATTGTAGTCTGCCAATATCCTTGAAACATGTTATCGATTTCTTGTTTTACGTTTCTGACTAGTCCTAGAATTAATGTCCAGGTAATTTCAGCAGCTGGATTTGAATTAATTTCTGTTCCACAAACTATAATTCCTTTTTTTTTGCAGCTTCCAAATCAATAGAATTATTACGCATTCCTGAAGTCATTATATATTTTAATTTAGGAAGGTTATGAATTAATGAATTGGACATTGGAGTTCTCTCTCTCATTATGAATAAAGCTTCAAAATCTTCCAAAGCTACCTTGGCTTCATTTTCATCTCTAAATGTTTCATTAAATACCTTAAAATCATATTTGTCTTTATGCTTTTCAAAATTTATTATTTGCCTAAAAGCATCTTGATAATCGTCTAGGACTGCAACTTTAATCATTGGATTTTCCTATTTGATAAATAAATACCAGAAATTATAAAAGTTGCGCCAATAAAATGAAACAATTGAAATTTTTCTTTAAAAATTACTATTGCCATTAATGCGCTAAAAAGCGGCATCAGTTGAATGAACATTGAAGATCTATTTGGTCCTATAAGTTCTATAGCTTTTTGCCAACAATAGTATGCTGCGATTGCAGGAAAAATTACTACATAAACTAAAATAAAAATAAAAGCTTTATTAAATTTTATATCTAGTCCAATTGATTGCTCATAAAGAAACTGAGGAACTAAAAAAATTAATCCTACAGTTACCATTATTTGAATTAAAGAGAATTGAGATAATTTAAATTTATTTTTCTTAAGTAAAGTTGAATATAGTGACCAGCTAAAAACGCTAACTAGCATCCAAATATCTCCCTTATTAAAATTTAAAGAAGTTATTTTTTGAATATCTGCATTAGAAATAATTGTTCCGACTCCAATTATTGATAAGATTAATCCAGATAATTGAAAGATATTTGTTTTTTCAATGTTCATAACAGATGAAAAAATAATTATCATTGGTGGAATAGCAGCTAACATTAAAACTGCATTAATAACCTGAGTAAAGTTCAAAGCAAAATAAACAACTGAATTAAAGGTACTAATTGATAGTATTCCCATCAATCCAATTAATAAGAAGTTTTCTTTAATGTAGCTTTTCTTTACTAATATTTCTTTTAAAGTGAAAGGTATTAGTATTAACCATACTAAGACCCATCTAAGAAAATTTAAAGTCAATGGCGGGATCTCAAATAAACTTGCAAATTTTCCTATTATAAAATTTCCTGACCAAAATAAAGCCGCGAATGTTAGAAAAGTATAAGCTAAATAATTTTTTGACAAAAAAATCCTAATTAAATCTTTTAGAACTGTACGGAGCTAAGTCTAAATTAGTCTTTTCTCCTATAACAATACCAGATATAATTTTGCCAGTTATGGCTCCTAAAGTCCATCCTAAATGTTGATGTCCAAAAGCATAAAAAATATTTTTATTTTTTAAAGATGGTCCAAGAATAGGAAGGAAGTCAGGTAATGTTGGCCTGAAACCTAACCATTCATCAGCATGTTTTCCAAGTTGAGGAAGTAGTTCTTTAGCGCAATTAATTATATATTCTATTCTTTTTTCCGATGGTGGATTATTTAGACCTCCTAATTCAACTGTTCCAACCGCTCTTAAACCTTGGTTCATTGGGGTCATGCCAAATCCTCTATCCAAAAAGATTACTGGCCTAGATATAAGATGATCTTGATTTTTAAAATGCACGTGATACCCCCGTTCGGTATCCAAAGGTATATTTTCACCTAACTGATCAGTTAGTTTTTTAGAAAAAGCTCCGGACGCAATAACTGATTTTTCAAATTTGTATTCCTCTCCTTCTGATCTTATTACTGTCTCATTTGAGGAAATTTGTTCAAGATTTTTTATTTCTGTTTGTATGAATTTTCCTCCTTTGGACTGAAATAATCTAAATAGATTTTTTAAAATTCCATGAGGGTCTCTTGCATGCATTGCATAATCATAAAGCACACCTGCATCAAAAACTGGGTTTAAATTAGGTTCTAATTTTAATATTTCTTCTTTTGTAAGATGTTTTTGTTTAACTCCCAGTTCGTCCCTTATTTTTATTTCTAATTTTCTACTTTTAAGATTTTTATTTGTCCAAACATAAATAATACCTTTTTTTTCGATTAATCCAGTTGTATCTATTTCTTTTAAAATTTCTTCATATGCATCAAGTGAAAGATCTAAAATTTGATGCATATATTTTGCAGTATGTAGCATTGATTTACTGTTACAGTTTTTTAAATAATGATAAAACCATTTAAACATTTTTGGTACATAGTTCCATTTCAAAGCTAAAGGTCCATATGAGCTAAGAAGCATTTTTGGCACATCATACAAAATATCTGGCCGGTTAAATTGTAAAACAGCGTAAGGTGAGAAATGTCCGGCATTTCCATAAGATGCTGCTTTAAATTCAAAAGATAGAGGATCGTTCCTGTCGAATAAAGTTACTGGAATACCTTTTTTAATTAAGTTAAGTCCTATACATACACCCTGAATTCCTGATCCAATAATACCTACAGATTTGCATTTATAATTTTCCATAAGGAAATTATATTTCAATGTTATAGAAATTAGTAGTGCGGTAGATTAGGCTATGGCTTCTTTGTTAACTACTTCTGGTCTGTCTTCAGTCTCGCTTGACTCTTTTTTATCTTTTTTACCAAATAAGAAATCGCCTGTTAGAGAAGTTTTAGCTTTATTGGTCTTTTTAATATACCCATCAATATCTGCACCGTTTTCAGTTTTTAGATTATTACCAAATTCTATATCTCCTTTTACAGTACCTGTGCCTCCGATAACTATATCTTGTCCAGATACCTTCCCGTCTAAATGACCATGGATTTCTACATGTTCTCCCTCTATAGATCCTGTAATTGATCCAGTTTCTCTAATGATTATTTCTTTTGAATAAACCGGTCCTTTAATCAAACCAGCAACATCTATAGCGCCGGAACTGTTTATAGTTCCTTCAATGCTTACAGTTTCGCTGATTAAAGATCTCTCTGAATCAGTGAGTTTATTTTTTTTATCGCCAAACATTTTTTTATATTTCATAAATTAATCACCTATCATCATAATATACAAGCTATTAGTAAAATCAAATTTGTTCAAAATAGGTCTTATTATTATCTAATTGACCGGGGTTATTATCTAATTGACCGGGGTGTCTTTGTAAACTTTACAAGACATAACAATACCTAGTCCTAACATTATGGCCAACATCGATGATCCTCCGTAAGACATGACTGGCAGAGGTGAGCCTACTATAGGTAAAAGTCCTAAAACCATCATCATGTTTACTACGACATAAACAAAAAATGCTGTAGCAAAACTATAACAATATAATTTTCCAAAGTTGCTTCTAGTTAAGTTACCTATATGAACTATTCTCCAAACTATTATAGCATATAAAAACAAAATAAAGAGTGACCCAAAAAAACCAAATTCTTCAGAAAATAAAGTAAAAATAAAATCTGTGTGTTTTTCTGGTAAATAATCAAGGTAACTTTGAGATCCTTGTAAAAAACCTTTGCCAAATAAGCCTCCAGATCCAATAGCAATTTTTGATTGAATGATTTGATAGCCTGCTCCAAGAGGATCCCTTTCAGGATTTAAGAAAGTAAGTATCCTAGACTTTTGATAAGGTTTTAAAAAAGATATTGCTATAGGTAGTAAAGCTAAAAAAGCTAAACCTGAAAAGGCAAAAAATTTAACTCTTACACCTGCTAGCCAAGCAACTGTTAATCCTCCTGCCGCTAATAGCAGAGCTGTGCCTAGATCTGGTTGCGTGGCTACTAAAATTATTGGAGATATAAGTACGACAATTGGAAGAAATAAATATCTTAAACTGTTAATATTTTCAATTGATGTTCGATGATAATATTTAGCTAAAAATAAAATTAAACCAACCTTCATTAGTTCAGATGGTTGTAAATTCATGAAATAAAGATCAAGCCAACGTTTTGATCCTGATGAAGTCAAGCCAAAATATTTTACTCCAAGGAGTAGAATAAAAAATAAAATATAAATTAAATAACTTTGACTATGCCAGAATCTTATTTGAATAAAGGAGAGCATTAAAAACATACTAAAAAAAACAAAAAATCTTAAAATATGGCTTTTAGTGTGGTATTTAAATTCTCCACCATCTGTAGAATACATTGCTAAAATACTTATCAGGCCAAGAATAAAAATAGAAAAAACTAATATATAGTCAATTGAAACTATTTTATCTTTAATGCTAAGCGATGATTGTATCGATCTAGATTTAAACATTAAACAGATTCTCCTAACAGGCTATTAATTTTTTGTCTTAAATCGTGACGTTCAAGAACTTTTTTAATAACTTTTTTAGCAATTGGAGCTGCGGTTTTACCGCCTGATCCACCATGTTCAACTAAAACACTTATAGCATATTTAGGATCATTATAAGGCGCAAAAGCTACAAATAATGCATGATCTCTGTCCTTGTATGGTAAACTTTCCTGTTTAACCTCTGCCTCCCTTTGCGCTTCTGTAAATCTTTTAATCTGAGATGATCCAGTTTTACCTGCAAAAGTAAATTTTTTGTTTTCTAATCTATGTCTATATGAGGTGCCTCCTGGTTCGTTAGATGAAGAATACATTGCATCTTTAATGAGATTTATGTGTTCTTGATTCTTAAATAAAGGTTTTAAATCAAAATTTGATACTAAAAGATCAGCAGGTAATGGATCATTAGGGTTTTCATTTTTAAATTTTAAATATTTTCTTAAATTATTATTTTTTTCATCATAAATAATTCTTGGATATATCTTAAATCCACCATTAGCTATTTGAGCTGTCATTAAACATAATTGAATTGGCGTACTTTGAAAATATCCTTGACCGATACCTGAGTGTAACGTTTCACCTAAATACCAATTTTGTCCAATAAATTTTTTCTTCCATTTAGTATTAGGAACTACGCCTGCTCTTTCTTCAATAAAACCTTCAAGAACCTTTTCACCAAGGCCAAATTTTTTTGCTGTTTCTGATAATCTGTCTACTCCAAGTTTTCTTGCAATTTCGTAGAAATACACATCGCATGATCTTTGTATTCCTTTTCTGAGATTAACAATGCCGTGACCATCTTTTTCCCAACAGTGAAATTTTTCTCCATATAATTCTATTTTTCCTTTACATCTAAAAGTGTCTAATGGCTTTACCACTCCATTTTCTAGTGCACTTAAAGCAACCAAGGTTTTTATAGTCGATCCAGGCGGATAAAGGCCTGATAGTGTTTTATTTGTTAAAGGTCTCATTTCATTTTTGATTAAACTATTCCAATATTTCTTATCAAGACCGTGCACAAACTCGTTAGGTTCAAAAGTTGGTGATGATACTAATGAGACAATATCTCCATTATAAACATCCATTACACAAACGGCTGCGGCTTTATCTTTCAATAATTCACTCGTATATTTTTGAACTTCAAAGTCTAGCGTTGTTTTAAAGCTTTTTCCTGCTTGACCTTCATTTATCTGGATTTGTTTTATTCTTTTACCAAAAGCATTTACCTCGTATCTCTGAAAACCAATTTTACCTATGATTTCCTCATCTAACTTTCTTTCTAGACCAGTTTTACCAATACTCATTCCTGGTACATGTAAATCTTTCAAATATTTTTTAGTTTGTAAATCTTTTGTGCTAACTTGCGAAACATAGCCTAAGATATGTGCTGAGGAATTATCTGGATACATTCTTGCCACCGACACTACGGGCTTAACTCCTTCTAATTCATGAAGAAATAGATTTAATCGCGAAAACTCAGACCAAGTTATATTATCTGATACAATTATAGGCTCCCATGGTTTTTGCTTAGCAATGACCTTTTTTAAAAAAAACAATTTTTTTTCAGTGATATTTAATATTGTTTTAAGTCTTACAAACAATTTATCGATGTCTTTTGAGTTTTCAGGGATTAAGTGAACTTGATAGACTTGTTCATTCGATGCTATTTCTTTATCAAAAAAATCTTTTATTACCCCTCTCTCAGGTGCCAATTTCCATTCTCTAAATCTATTTTTATCTGATAAAGTTTTATATTTTGATCTTTCATTAATTTGAAGAGAAACTAATCGGCCAATAATTCCAACAGTTACAACTACTTTTGCAGCTGTTAATAAAAACATTCTTCTACCTATAAGTTTTGATTTAATTACCGTGTTTCCAGAACTAGGGCTAAGCATCTCGGCCACCTATAAACGTTGCCTGATATAAATTAAATAAAACCCAAAATATTGGAAACATTGCGAGAGTAAAAAAAATATTATATCCAATTTTTGTATAAGAAAATGATAAGTCAGAAAAATTATTTAGCAATGAAAAGAATAATAAATTTGAAAATATCATTGCCATTAAAAATGTGAACCAATCAGATGCTATTGTAGTATTTACACTCTTATTTCTTACATAGGTTCCAAAAAATATAATTATTAGATAAGATAAAGAGCTAATTCCTAGTGGAAAACCCATTACAACATCATTTATAAGCCCAGCTACAAAAACATGTCCGTTGGCCATTAGTTCAGGTCTTTTCAATACCCAAAAATAAATTAAAATTATTTGAAAATTTAAAGTAAAGATTTCAAAAATACTTTCAAGATTTGTATCAACCTCGCTAATACAAAGATAATACAAAAGTATTAAAGGTCCAGAATTATATAATTTGCTCACAAAAGATGTTCTAGCCATTAAAAACCATCACTTTTTTTAATATTTAAGTTTACTGTTACGAATGACAATTGATTAGGATCTACAAAAAGGTCAACGGTGCCCTTATCATTAGTTTTACCTATAGGGGTACCAGATACAAATATCCCATCTTTTCCAGATGCAAAAACATTTATTTCATCGATAATTTCATAATCCTCTGGTAGATACTCTAAAGTTGGTGCTTGTGTACCACTGCCTGATAAAATTGCTTGAGCCCCCTTATCAAGAGTTACTGGTATTCTACTATTCAAATCATTTAATAATAAAACTCTAGAGGACAAATAATTAGTTTCAACAACTCTACCGACTAAATAATTATCTTTTGTGACAGGCATCCCTTTGAGGATACCTGAGCTAGTACCTTTATTAATAATTATTGATTTCAAGAAAGGGCTGTTTTTATCTACTAGGACTTTTGCTAATAAAATATTGCTTAGGTTTTTATTAAAATATTCTGTTTTTAAAATCTTTTGTAAATTTTTATTTTCATCAGAAAGAAATTCAACATTTAGTTCTAGGGATTTGTATTTTTCAATTTCAGCCTTTAATCTTTCATTTTCCTCTTTAACATTAAAAAATTTAGTAAGATCTTTACTTGCTTCAGGGAAAAATCTTGTAGGGGTTGAGGCTAAAAAAGTAATTCTGTATACAACGTCATTAATGATACCTCTGACGGGTTTAGTAAATTTTGCACCGTATATGTCTAGAAAAAAAATAACTAAAGCTAAAAATATTAATGAGAGAACTGAAAATTTTTGAGCCCCTCCTCTTTGAAGAAGAGCTGAACGAAAAGCTATACTAAAATCATCTCTACTAACTGACATTTATTCATTAAACAATAAATTAATACTCAGATAACATAGTAGAAAACAATTCTTCATTTTCTAAAGCTCTCCCAGTTCCAATAGCGACGCATGACAATGGATCATCAGCTATTGTAACGGGTAAACCAGTATCTTGAGAAATTAATTTATCAATATTTTTTAATAAAGCTCCACCTCCAGTTAATACAAGACCCATATCAATTAAGTCTGCAGAAAGTTCGGGAGGCGTATTTTCTAATGCTTCCTTTATTCCACCAAGAATTTGATTTAAAATTGGCATCAGAGCTTCACAAGCATCTTTTTCGGTTAGTTCAATTTCTTTTGGAGTTCCAGATCTTATATCTCTACCTTTCATTAAAAAAGTATTATTGGTTGATGGGATAGCTGTACCAATTTCTTTTTTTATTTTTTCAGCAGTGGAGTCTCCTATCATCAAATTCATTTTCTTTCTCATATATGCAATAATTGACTGATCAAGAGCATCACCTGCGACTCTTAAAGATTTAGAATAAACTACTCCTCCTAAAGACATTACTGCTATCTCTGTTGTACCACCGCCTATATCAACAACCATTGAGCCTGTTGCTTCAGAAATAGGTAGACCAGCACCAATTGCTGCTGCTATTGGTTCTTCTATTAGCTGAACTTTTCTAGCACCAGCAGCTAATGCAGAGTCTTGAATGGCTTTTCTTTCAACTGGAGTTGATCCAGTTGGAACACAAATTAAAATTCTAGGATTTGCAAAGGCATTTTTTTTATGCACTTTTTTTATAAAGTGCTTGATCATTTCCTCAGTAACTACGAAATCAGCGATAACACCGTCTTTAAGAGGTCTAATTGCTGAAATATTTCCTGGAGTTCTACCTAACATCGTTTTTGCTTCATCGCCTACTGCTAGAACAGATTTTTTTCCGGCGTCCTCAATAACTGCTACAACTGAAGGTTCATTTAACACTACACCTTGATCTTTCAAAACAACAAGGGTGTTCGCTGTACCTAAGTCAATTGCCATATCTTGTGACCATAATGATGTTAATCCTGTTAAACCTTTAAACATATTTTCCTTTCTATATCTGCACGCTTAGATTTTCATCATCTGGTGCTGTTTTTTTTCTTTTGATAATTAATTTATTCAACGCATTTAAATATGCATTAGCTGAAGCTACTAACGTATCTGTATCAGCAGCTTGTCCTACTGTAGTTTTACCTTTTTCCTCAATCCTCACACTTACTGTAGCTTGTGCATCAGTACCTTCGGTTACAGCATGCACGTTATACAATAAAAGTTTTACGTCATGGGCATAGAGTTTTTTTATACATTTAAAAATTGCATCCACTGGTCCGTCTCCTGTTTCAGAAGCCGACTTAATTTTTCCAAAAACTTCTAATGTCATTTCAGCTTTTTGAGGTTCACCTGTTCCAGCATAAACTTTTAAAGACTTTAATTTAATTACATTATCTTCAGTAACTAAACTATCGTCTACTAAAGCTGCAATATCTTCGTCATAAATATGTTTTTTCTTATCAGCGAGTATTTTAAATTTACCGAAAGCTGTATTAATTATATCATCAGTAACATCAACATACCCCATATCTGAAAGTTTGTCCCTAAAAGCATGTCGTCCTGAATGCTTGCCCATAACTAATGAAGTTTTTTTGACTCCAACACTCTCGGGTGTCATTATTTCATAAGTGTTTCTATTCTTTAACATTCCATCTTGATGAATACCTGACTCATGTGCAAAAGCGTTCTTTCCGACAATTGCTTTATTAAATTGTACTGGAAATCCTGTGGCATTTGAGACTACCTTGGAAGCTTTACTCAAAAGTTTTGTATTGATGTTTGTAGTGTAAGGCATCAAGTCGTGTCTTGTTCTCATAGCCATTACAACTTCTTCTAAAGCTGCGTTACCTGCTCTTTCTCCAATTCCATTTATTGTACATTCTATTTGTCTGGCTCCAGCCATCACACCTGCAAGTGAGTTAGCCACTGCCAAACCTAAATCATTATGACAATGAGTAGATAGAATAGCTTTATCTATGTTAGGGACTTTATTTAATAAAGTTTCAATAATTTTTTTAAATTCTGAAGGAACTGTATAACCTACAGTGTCAGGAATATTAATAGTTTTTGCTCCAGATTTAATTGCGAGTTCAACCGTCTTGCACATATAATCCATATCAGTTCGAGTTCCATCTTCACAAGACCACTCTACATCGTCTGTAAATTTTCTTGCATAGGTAACACTTTCTTTAATAGAATCTAAAACTTCCTCTGGTTTTTTGTTTAGTTTATGCTTCATGTGAAGCGGACTTGTAGATATAAAAGTGTGTATCCTAAAATTTTTTGCGTGCTTTAGAGCTTGATGACATGCATCAATGTCTTTTTTAGTTGCTCTAGCCAACCCTGCTGGAATTGAACGCTTAAGAGTTTTACTAATTTCAGTTACAGCTTCAAAATCACCTGGCGACGCTATAGGAAAACCAGCTTCAATAATGTCTACACCTAATTCATCGAAAACCCTGGAGATTTGTAATTTTTCCTCTAAACTCATTGATGCTCCTGGAGACTGTTCTCCATCACGCATCGTTGTGTCAAAAATTATAATTCTATTTTTATCTGTCATAGTTATTTTATAAATTAAAAGCTTCTCATATTACAATCAAAGATAGAATTTGCAAATAATTATGTGGTTCAACTTAGTTTTTTAGACTCAGATTGGGTTAATTTTTATCTTTATCGACTAGCTTATTTTTACCAATCCATGGCATCATTGCTCGAAGCTCTTTTCCAACCTTCTCGATAGGGTGTTTTGCTAAATCTTGCCTCATTTTTAAGAAATTTTTTTGACCAGACTTATGCTCATCCATCCACTCTTTGGTAAATTTACCAGATTGTATATCTTTTAAAACTTCCTTCATTTTTTCCTTCGTTTTTCCATCTACTATTCTTTTCCCGGAAACGTATTCTCCGTATTCAGCAGTATTAGAAATAGAATAATTCATATTGGCAATTCCACCTTCATAAATTAAATCAACAATTAATTTTACTTCATGAAGTGTTTCAAAGTAAGCCATTTGAGGCGGATAACCAGCTTCAGTTAAAGTTTCAAAACCATTTTTAATTAATTCAACTAAACCACCGCACAAAACTGTTTGTTCGCCAAATAAATCTGTTTCACATTCGTCCTTAAAAGTCGTTTCTATAATACCAGCTTTACCACCTCCAACAGCTGAAGCATAAGATAACGCTAAGTCTTTTGCTTTACCTGAGCTATCTTTATGTACTGCCATTAGACAAGGTACACCTCCACCTTTTTGATATTCACTTCTAACAGTGTGACCTGGTCCTTTTGGAGCAACCATAAAAACATCAAGATCTTTTCTAGCGTTTATTAAATCAAAATGAATATTTAATCCATGTGCAAAGGCTAAACTTGTGCCCTCTTTCATTCTTTGCTCTATGTGGTTTTTGTAAATTTCTGATTGAAGTTCATCAGGAGTTAACATCATTACAACATCTGCCCATGCTGCTGCATCGGACAAAGTCATAACTTTTAAACCAGCACTCTCAGCTTTTTTTATACTTGATGACCCTTCTCTTAAAGCTACTACAACTTCTTTAACACCACTATCTTTAAGATTTAAGGCGTGAGCATGCCCTTGGCTTCCATATCCAAAGATAGCTACTTTCTTATCTTTAATTAAATTTTTATCTGCATCTTTATCGTAATAAGTTTTCATATTTAGTTAAATATTTTTGATCCTTTTGTCATAGCAACTGCCCCTGTTCTAGATGTGCTTATAAGGCCTAAACTTTTTAATTCAAGAGCTAATTTATCTATCTCAGCTCTTAATGCTGTTACTTGTATTACAACAGATCTATTTGTTTTATCAAGAATTACAGGATTAAATTTTTTACATATTTTCTTAACCTTTTCTACCTTTTTGGAATTCGCTAAAATTTTAAATAAAGCTAATTCTCTAAATAGAATATCTTTTTCTCCTCTTTTAAAATCAGCTACTTTATGTACTGGCACAAGTTTTTTAAGTTGTAAGTTGATTTGCTCAATTACCTGCGGTGTTCCCTCAGTAACAATGGTAATTCTAGAAATATGTTTTTTTTTATCTACTTCTGCAACTGCCAAAGATTCTATGTTATATCCTCTGCCAGAAAAAAGTCCCGCTATCCTAGCAAGAACACCAGCCTCATTATCAACCCAAACTACAATTATATGTCTTTCAATTTTTCCAATTTTACCAGGAATACTATAAGCAGATTTAGATTTTGGCATTAAACTAAAATTTTCCCTTCATCAGAAATTTCTTCTTCCTCTTCTGGTCCTAAGATCATTTGGTTGTGAGGTTTTCCCGAAGGGATCATTGGAAAACAATTTTCTGCTTTATCTACTACACAATCAAATATTACTGGTTTATTGATAATTATCATTTCTTTAATTTTTTCATCGAGCTCATCAGGTGTTTTTGCCCTAATACCTACACAGCCATAAGACTCAGCAAGCTTTACAAAATCGGGTAGTGCAGCTGTATAACTCTCAGAATAATTTTTTTCATGCAACAGTTCTTGCCATTGCCTTACCATTCCCATGTATTCATTGTTTAAAATAAATATTTTGATTGGCAATCTGTATTGCACTGCGGTAGACATTTCTTGCATAGTCATTAAAACAGACGCTTCCCCTGCAATATCAACAACTAACTTTCCAGGATTAGCAATTTGAACACCTATTGCTGCCGGTAGTCCATAACCCATAGTTCCAAGACCACCAGACGTCATCCACCTATTAGGTTTATTAAATTTATAATGTTGAGCTGCCCACATTTGATGCTGGCCCACTTCAGTTGTTATAAAAGTATCCTGATTTTTTGTTAACTCATATAATCTTTGTACTGCATATTGAGGTTTTATAATTTTACTACTGTTAATATAATTTAAAGACTTTTTTTCTCTCCATTTCTCAATTTGTCCCCACCATTTTGATGTTTTCTGCTTATTAGAACTAGCAAAGTTTTTATTTTTTTTCCTTAAATCTTTTTACTAAAGATTTCAAAAGTTGTGCCACGTCGCTGACTATAGCCAAATCAACTTTAATATTTTTTCCAATAGAGGATGGATCTATATCAACATGAATTTTTTTTGAACCAGGGGAAAATTCATCAACTTTACCTGTAATTCTATCATCAAATCTTGCCCCAATATTTATCATTAAATCACAATCATGCATTGCATTATTAGCTTCGTAAGTTCCGTGCATACCAAGCATTCCTAAAAATTGTGGATCATCTCCAGGATATGCTCCTAGCCCTTGTAAGGTTGAAGTTATCGGGAAGCCAGTTAATGAAACAATTTCTCTTAAATATTTAGTAGCTTCGGGTCCTGAATTTATTACTCCTCCACCTGTATAAAAAATAGGCCTAGAGGATTTTTTTACCAAGTCAATAAATTTGTCTAATTCTGAATTAGATATTTTATGGGTTGCTTTACCATTTAATTTTTTTTTAAGTATATTTTGAAAAAATTTATATTTACCTTTTTTAAATTGTATATCTTTTGGAATATCTACTAACACTGGTCCAGGTCTTCCTGTGGTTGCTACTTCAAAAGCTAAATGTAATACTCTTGAAAGATCATTTACATCTTTTACTAGCCAATTATGTTTCGTGCATGGTCTTGTAATTCCTGTCGTATCACATTCTTGAAATGCATCTGTTCCTATTAAATGTGTTGGTACTTGTCCTGAAATGCAAACAAGAGGTATGGAATCCATGTAAGCATCCGTTAAAGCGGTTACTGCGTTTGTAGCGCCCGGTCCAGACGTAACTAATAAAACTCCCGGCTTTCCGCTTGATCTTGCGTATCCTTCAGCAGAATGTCCAGCACCTTGTTCATGTCTTGCTAAAATATGTTTAATTGATTTATGATTTTTTAGTTCATCATAAATCGGTAACACTGCGCCACCAGGATAACCAAAAATATATTCTACTTTTTGATCTTCTAATGTTTTAAATACAATTTCTGCTCCACTCAATAATTTCGGCATATATACAATCTAGCCTAGAAATTGTTTGCGTCAAGTTTTAGCTTACAACTTTTAATGATTTTTTTAAAAGAATTGATAAATTTTCAGAATAAAGCTTATTCCAGTTCTTCATATGTCCTCTAGCCCAAGTATTTTGTCTTTTTGCATATTGTCTAGTCTTTATATTAATTAACTCTTTGCATTGCTCAAGTGAGATTAATCCGCTCAAAAAATCATTGATTTCTGCAACACCAATTAATTTATTTGCTGATAAACTTTTTTTAATTTTAAGTTTGTTAAATTTTTTAACCTCATCAAAACATTTTTTTTTGACTATTAACTCTGTTCTCGCAGAGATTTTTTTAAGCAATTTTTCCCTAGGAATATCGATAAATATCTTTTTAATTTCAAAATTCAAAAAATCGGATTTTGTGTTATCAAACCAATCAAACAATGATTTATTTGTTTTTAATTTTACTTCGTATGCCCTTTGCACTCTCTGTGAGTCAGTTGAAACAATTCTACCTTTTATTTTAGGATCTAGTTTAACAAGTAGATCGTAAAATTTCTTAAAACCAAGTTTTTTATGTAGATTTCTGACTTTATTTCTAGTCTTTAAGTCAATATCAGGAATTTTACTAATGCCCTTTGTGATTGTATTAAAATAAAGACCTGTACCACCCACAACTATTGGAACTTTTTTTCTTTTCAAGCACATATCAATTTTTTTTCTTGCTTCGTTAAGCCAATCTCCAGCAGAAAAATATTTTTTGACTGAAATCACTCCGTAAAGATGATGTTTAACCTTTTTAGTATCATTTAAATTTGGGCGAGAAGATAAAATCTTAAATTCTTTAAATATTTGCATGCTGTCAGCATTAATAATTTCTCCATTTAATTTTTTTGCTAAACTAATTGCTAATTTTGATTTTCCTGATGCTGTAGGTCCAGCTAAGAGAATAATTTTTTTAGACAAACTAATTTATTTTAACACCTAAGTATCTTCTTCGATTATCTTTATTTATTATTGTTAATAACAATGTTTTCTCACCTTTTCTAAAAATTCCTTCAACTTTTCTTTTAAGATCAGAAGAATTTTTTACAGAAGTTTTTTGAACTTCAATAATTATGTCATTTACACTTAATAAATTTGACAAAGGGCTTCGACTTGAGATGTCTGTAATAATAACACCTGTAGTTTTTTTGTTTAAATTTCTTGAGGAGATATCTTGATCTGTGATCTCTCTTACAGCAATCTTTAAACTCTCAATCTCGATATCCTTTTTTACTTTTTGAGGTTTTGTTTCCTTAAATTCTTCAGAAGTTTCAAGTCTACCAAGAATTAGTCTTTTAGATATCAATCTTTTATTTCTCCAAATTTTAAGCTCAACACTTTTACCAACTTTTGTGCTTGCTACGACATTCGGTAGTTTTTTCATTGTATTAATTCTTTTACCGTCAAATTCTAAAATAATATCTCCTGCCTTAATCCCTGATTTTTCTGCAGGGCTATTTTTTCCAACACTTGCAACTAATGCACCTTCTGGTTTTTTTAATTTTTCTACTTCAGCAATCTCTTTGCTCACTTCTTGTATCCTTACACCTAACCAACCTCTTTTTGTTTCACCAAACTTAATCAGTTGATCAATAACATTTGCTGCTGCGTTAGCTGGAATAGCAAATCCAATACCAATTGAACCTGACTGACCAGGAGCGATTATTGCGGTGTTAATTCCAATTACTTCACCTTTTAAATTAAATAAAGGTCCGCCTGAATTACCTTGATTAATTGATGCATCAGTTTGTATAAAATCTTCGTAGCGTGTTAATCCTATCTGTCTATTTCTAGCTGAAATAATTCCTGAAGTAACAGTGCCCCCTAAACCAAAAGGGTTTCCAATTGCAACAACCCAATCACCAACTCTTGCTTTACTAGAGTCGCCAAAAGACACGGTTTTAAACTTATCTTTTGTTTCCATTTTTATTACTGCAATATCCATATATGGATCTGCACCAATAACTTTTGCTTCATACTCTTTTTCACCTACTCTAACTAAAATATCCTCTGCATTAGCAACAACATGATTATTAGTAATAACTATTCCGTCTTCGTCTATGACAAAACCTGAGCCAAGAGATGAGGCTTTCCTTTCTGTAGGTCTTTCAAAATCTTTGAACATTTCCCCAAAAGGTGACCCAGGGGGAAATTGAAAAGGAAATTGATTGGTGGTTGTTTTTACAGTTTGAGTAGTGGAAATATTGACTACAGAAGGCATTAATTTTTCTGCTAAATCAGCAAAAGACACTGGAACAGGTTTTGCATTAGCAATTGAGAAGTTTAAAATAATTAATAAAAATAATTTTCTACCGATGAATTTCATTTAACTTTTTATATACCAAATTATTAAAAAACCGATAATCAAAAAAACTATTCCTAAGAGTCTTAGTTTATTCTCAGGAGTATTTTTAATTAATTCTAATATGCTTTTAATTCTTGACGGGAAAATGGCTAAAAACAGACCTTCCACAAAAAAAA
>MDTB01022471.1_pt1 | contig 17433 bp, 14 predicted proteins | sample 811161 | NCBI WGS metagenome assembly MDTB01 (sample SAMN05326650, study PRJNA326480) | marine metagenome | isolation source: seawater | place: Mediterranean Sea | collected 2009
ATATTTTTTAAATTCAAATTTATTATTAGCTCATTGTGACAATTATTTTTTAGAGAGTTTGAATAAAATAATTTCCTTTCATTAGAATAGGCCAAAGGAATACTTAATGACAATGGTGGCATTTAAAACTAAAAAGCCAGAAACTTGTGGAATTATAAAAGAAAAAAATAATTCTATAATCGATTAATTTGAAAAGAAGAAGGGTCTTAATGGAAATTTAGCTAATGGAGCAACTTATATTCTCTCTCCTGAAATGCTGAAAATTATTGTTGATAATTATAGTGACGCTAGAGACTTTTCGAATGACGTAGTTCCATTTATAAAAGATTACATCTATGTTTATAAAACAAAAAAATTTTATCAAGATATTGGAACGATCAGAAACCTTAATCAAATTAATAATTTTAATTTTGCTATTTGTTAAAAATTAAATTAAAGGTTAAAAAAAATTACAGTGATAAAATTAATAGAAACATATCAAAACTTAATCTCATTTAATGCAAACACTTAAAAAATTATTATTTCTACTTTCTGCTAATGAAAAAAAAAGGGCTGGATTATTATTGATAATGATATTGATATTGTCTTTTTTAGACATGATTGGTGTAGCATCTATAATGCCTTTTATAGCAGTTTTAACAAATCCTAGTCTTCTTGAGACAAATTATTTTTTAAAATATATGTTTCAAGTTTCTAGCATTTTTGGAGTTGAAAATAGTCAAGAGTTCATGTTTTTTTCAGGTGTTTTGTTATTTTTTATTTTAATCTTTACACTTATCTTCAGAGCTATTGTAACTTATTTACAACTTCGATTTATTTTTTTGCTTGAACACAGTATCTGTAGACGTCTTGTAGAGGCATATTTACATCAACCTTACAGTTGGTTTTTAAATCGTCATAGTGCTGATCTCGGAAAGAGTATTTTATCTGAAACTGGTAAAATAGCTGGAAAAGGTTTAGGAAATTTGATGGACCTAATTGCCAAAAGTACAGTTACAATTGCGATTATTGTTTTATTAATTATAGTTGATCCAAAACTCGCTTTAATCGTTGGTCTTTCACTTAGCATCACTTATGTTCTTATTTATTATTCTTTCAGTAAATATCTTAAAAAAATTGGTAAAGATTCATTAAAAAATAATCAATTACGTTTTACTGCTGTTAGTGAAGCCTTTGGTGCAGTAAAAGAAATTAAAGTTGGAGGATTGGAGCAAACCTATATTAATAATTTTTCTATTTCTTCTAAAATTTTTGCTTTAACTCAGGCCTACGTGTCTTCTATAGCTGCATTACCTAGATTTTTTTTAGAGTGTGTAGGTTTTGGTGGCGTTTTATTAATAATACTTTATAGCATGTCTGATACAGGTAGTTTTAACAATGCCTTGCCTATTATAAGCGTATATGTTTTTGCCGGCTACCGTTTATTACCAGCATTACAAAAAATGTACTCTTGTTTTACTGAAATTACTTTTGTTGTTCCATCACTCGATGAATTAAATAATGATCTTAGAATACTTCAAGATAGTGAGAAGATACAGGATCAGAGTAATTTAGCTTTTAATAAAACAATCACTTTAAAAAACATTGATTATAATTATCCCAATTCATCTATAAAAGCTCTTAAGGATGTTAGTATAAATGTTCCTATCAATTCTACAGTAGGGTTAGTAGGAGCTACAGGTAGTGGCAAAACTACATTAATAGATATTATTTTGGGATTATTGGAACCAAGAAATGGATCTTTAGAAGTCGACGGCAAATTAATTACAAAACTAAATACAAAGTCTTGGCAGCGCTGTATTGGTTTTGTTCCACAACATATTTATTTATCTGACGACACAGTTGCTGCTAATATTGCTTTTGGTATAGATCATAAAGACATCGATCAACAAGCTGTCGAAAGAGCTTCTAAACTTGCAAGTTTACATGAATTTATAATAAACGAAATGCCAAAGCAATATCAAACTACTATTGGCGAACGTGGGATTAGATTATCTGGAGGACAACGTCAACGTATTGGAATTGCACGTGCTTTATATCATTACCCAAAAGTACTTATTTTTGATGAAGCAACAAGTGCTCTAGATGGTACAACTGAAAAAATTGTAATGGATTCAATTAATAATCTTAGACAAGATGTTACTATAATTATAATAGCTCATCGTTTGAGTACTGTAAAAAGATGTGATAAAATTTATGTTTTAGACAAAGGTAAACTTAAAGCACAAGGTAACTTTGACGAATTGGTCATTCTTGATAGTCAATTTCGAGAAAATGTAAAAAATTCATTCTAATATGTGTTTTTCATATTTAATCTATAATTTCTAATATAAATTATTTATTTTAAAAATTTAACTAAGAAATTTTCGTATAAAAATTTAATAAAGCGTTTACTATATTTTTATGTTGTAGGCACTTATAAAAAGTTTTTATCAATAAACTATTAGAACTATAAACATAAATAGTAAAATTAATACATTCAGTAAGATATTTTGTAATAATCGAATATTAAAAGTAAATATTCTTTCTCGATAAATAAAAAAATTGTGGATTAATTATTAACTAATTCTCTAATATAAACTCTAAATCTATGGAATTTTTTTTATATAGATGATACTTAATGAAATATATTATATGAAAAAAGCTCTTATAACCGGTGTTACTGGACAAGATGGGTCTTACCTGGCAGAATTTTTACTAAATAAAAACTATGAAGTGCATGGCGCAAAAAGAAGAACTTCATTAATTAATACTGATCGAATAGATCACCTATATCAAGAGCCGTTTGAAAACAATCGAAAATTTATCTTACATCATGCCGACTTAACAGACTCAACTTCATTAACCAGGATTATTCAAGAGGTGCAACCTGATGAAATTTACAATTTGGCTGCTCAAAGTCATGTGGCAGTTTCATTTGAACAGCCAGAATACACGGCTAATTCTGATGCTTTGGGCGCACTAAGAATTTTAGAAGCTATTCGTATTCTTAAGTTAGAAAAAAAAACAAAATTCTATCAAGCATCAACCTCTGAATTGTACGGTTTAGTAAAGGAAATACCTCAAAATGAAAATACTCCCTTTCATCCAAGAAGTCCTTATGGTGTTGCAAAATTATATGCTTATTGGATTACTGTTAATTATAGGGAGTCTTATAATATCTATGCTTGTAATGGAATTTTATTTAATCATGAGTCACCTGTAAGAGGAGAAACTTTTGTAACTAGAAAAATAACAAGAGGTTTAGCTAGAATAAAATTAGGTTTACAAAAAAATTTGATTTTGGGTAATTTAAATGCTTTAAGAGATTGGGGCCATGCAAAAGATTATGTAGAAGCTCAGTGGTTAATGCTTCAACAAAAAAAACCAGATGATTTTGTTATTGCAACAGGAAAACAATTTTCAGTTAAAGATTTTATAAATTTATCAGCAAAGAATTTAGATATGGTCTTTGAATGGAAAGGAAATGGTTTAAATGAAGTAGGACTTCTAGATGGAAAAGAAATAGTAAAAGTAGACCCAAGATATTTTAGACCAGCTGAAGTAGAAAATTTATTAGGCGACCCAACTAAAGCAAAAGAAAAATTAAATTGGTTTCCTAAAATTTCTTTTGAAACTTTGGTTAAAGAAATGACTGAAAAAGATTTTAAAATAGCACAAAATGAAAAAATTATTAATTGTTAATTCTTTCTTAATATTTTCATAACTAAAAATGTCTAAACTTAAAATATATGTAGCTGGTCATAATGGAATGGTTGGATCTGGTTTAGTTCGATTTTTAAAAAAAAATAGAAATGTAGAATTAATTACAAAAGATAAAAAAGATTTAAATTTAATTAAACAAGTAGATGTTGAAAATTTCTTTAAAAAACAAAAAATAGATCAAGTATATTTAGCTGCCGCAAGAGTAGGAGGAATTCATGCAAATAATACTTATCCAGCAGAGTTTATTTATCAAAATTTAATGATACAAAATAATATTATTCATAGTTCTTTTGTGAGTGGAGTAAAAAAATTATTATTTTTAGGATCTAGTTGTATTTATCCAAAAAAAGCAAATCAGCCCATGAAAGAAACTGAACTACTAACAGGGCTGCTTGAGCCAACTAATGAACCTTATGCGATTGCTAAAATAACTGGTATTAAGCTTTGTGAAAGTTACAATCGCCAATTTGGCAAAAGTCATGAAGTAGACTATCGTAGTCTTATGCCAACCAATCTTTATGGACCTGGTGATAACTTTGATCCTGAGAATAGTCATGTGATCCCTGGATTAATTTATCGTTTTCACGAAGCAAAAATTAAAAATTTGCCAAATGTAATTATTTGGGGCACAGGCACTGCTAAAAGAGAATTTCTTTTTGTTGATGATATGGTTTCTGCATCTGTTCAAATAATGAACGTTGATAAGCAAATATATAAAAAATACAGTAAACCTAGATGCAGTCACATTAATGTAGGAAGTGGATTTGAGCTAACTATTATAGAACTCTCTGAAATAATTAAAAAAGTTGTTGGATACGATGGTAAAATCAAATTTGATAAAAGTAAGCCTGACGGGAGCCCAAGAAAATTAGTCGATAGTCATTTAATAAATCAAATTGGTTTTAAACCAAAAGTTCATTTGGAAGAAGGTATTATTAAAACCTATAAAAATTTTTTAAAGGACAGAGCAAAACTTAAGAAATAATTATATCTTCTATTAATTCAAGAATAAACAAACATTATTTTATTAGGATTAAGTATTTTAATGAACAACTTAAATATTATTGTGATAGCTCACAGTTTGAGTACTTTAGAAAATTATGATAGTATTCATATATTGGAAAGAAAGAATTTCAAATTAAAGGTAAATTCAATCAATTTATATTACAAATGATTAGTTTAAAATTAACACTATAAAGTTTAAATAATATAAAATGTTAAAAAATTCTTCAATTTTAATTACTGGTGGTACAGGCTCTTTTGGAAAGTCATTTGTTCCACTAACATTAAAAAAATTTAATCCAAAGCGATTAATAATATTCTCACGTGATGAAATGAAACAATGGGAAATGGAAAGGCAATTTAAAGATGATGATCGAGTTCGTTTTTTTATAGGTGATGTTCGTGACAAAAGTCGTTTGCATAGAGCGTTGAATGGTGTGCAGTATGTTGTGCATGCAGCAGCAACAAAGATAGTTTCAACAGCAGAATATAACCCTTTTGAGTGTGTAAAAACAAATATAAATGGTGCAATGAATTTGATAGATGTTTGTATAGACCAAGGAGTAAAACGTGTAGTAGCTCTTTCAACAGACAAAGCTAGCAGTCCAATAAATCTTTATGGCGCGAGTAAATTAGCATCAGATAAATTATTTATAGCAAGTAATTCGTCATATGCGGCGGGTCATAAAACATCTTTTGCTGTAGTGCGATATGGAAATGTAATGGGATCACGAGGTTCAGTAATTCCTTATTTTTTATCAATAAAAGATGAAAAAGAATTACCAATAACTGATGAGCGTATGACACGTTTTATGATATCATTACAACACGGCGTTGAGTTAGTGTGGCATGCTTTTGATGATATGATAGGTGGTGAAATTTATGTCAAAAGAATTCCATCTATAAAAGTTACAGATATTGCTTTAGTGATCGCACCAAAAGCTAAGCACAGAATCATTGGTATTCGTCCAGGGGAAAAGCTTCATGAACAAATGATAAGTGCCGAAGATGCAGATTATACTTATGAATACCCTGGGTATTATAAAATTTTACCACAAATAAATAATTGGTCCAAAGATACAAAACGTATTAAGAGTGGAAAAAAAGTTCCATCAAATTTTGTGTACAGTAGTGATAATAATTCAGAGTGGATGACTAAAGAAAATCTTCAGAAATGGATTAATTCAAATAAGAGTCTTATAAACAAAATATAAATATGATTCCTTACGGCCGTCAAGAAATTACAGAAGATGATATAGCCGAGGTTGAGAAAGTTTTAAAATCAGATTTTTTAACTCAAGGCCCTACAGTACCAAAATTTGAAAAATATATATCAGATTATTGTGGCTCTTCAAATGCAGTTGCTGTTAATAGTGCAACAAGTGCATTACATATTGCCTGCCTTGCCTTGGGACTTGATAAAGGTGACTATTTATGGACTTCACCAAATACTTTTGTAGCTAGCGCTAATTGTGCGAGATATTGTGGTGCTGAAGTAGACTTTGTTGATATTGACCCTAATACCTACAATATTAGTGTGGATGAACTATCTGAAAAACTAAAGAAAGCTGAAAAGGATGGTAAATTACCTAAAATTGTAGTTCCAGTTCATTTTGCTGGTCAACCCTGTGAAATGCCAGCTATTCATAAGCTGTCAAAAAAATATGGTTTTAACATTATTGAAGACGCTTCCCATGCAATTGGTGCATCATATGATGAAATTAAGGTTGGATCATGTGCTCATAGCGATATTACAGTGTTTAGTTTCCATCCAGTTAAAATAATTACTACTGGGGAGGGCGGTATGGCACTCACAAATAATAAAGATCTCGCAGATAAAATGTATAGACTTAGAACTCATGGTATAACAAAAGATAAATTATTAATGCATCAACGTCCAAAAAATGAAATTTGGAATTATCAACAAATAGATTTAGGTTTTAATTATCGAATGAACGACATTCAAGCTGCCTTAGGTTTAAGTCAAACAAAAAGATTGGATGATTACATTAAAATTCGTCATAAAATTGCAAAAAAATATAATAAAGAATTCAAAAATTTATCAATTAAAACACCACATCAACATCCTAAAGTTTATTCTTCTTATCATCTATACCCCATATGTCTTGAAGAAAAGAATGAGGAATTAATTCAAAAAAAAATTTATGATAAATTTTGGAAAAATAGTATTGCTGTTAATTTACATTATATCCCAGTCCACCGTCATCCATACTATGAGAATCTAGGATTTAAAAAAAAGAATTTTCCTTCTGCAGAAAAATTTCATCGTGAAGCAATTAGCCTACCTATATATCCAACATTATCAAACGAACAACAGGATAAAGTTATTCAATCTTTAGTATCAGCAATAATGAAAATATGAAAAAGAAACAAAAAGAAATTTTTCTAGAGGAAGAAGGTAATGCTTGGTTTGAACGTAACCACTTATCAATAAAAAATCGAAAAATGGATTTACAAGATCCAATTATTAATAGTTTATCAAATATTTTGAATAATAAAGATAATAAAAATTTAAATTTATTGGAAGTAGGATGTGGAGAAGGTAAACGATTACATTGGATTGCTAATAATTTAAACCTAAATTGTTATGGAATAGAACCTTCTGTAAAAGCTGTTGAATTTGCAAATGATAGAGGTGTTAAAGTAATTAAAGGAACAGCTGATATTTTAAAATTTGAAGATAAAAAATTTGATTTTGTGGCATTTGCTTCTTGTCTATATCTATGTGACCGAAGTGACCTTTTTCAAATTGCAAAAGAGGCAGATAGAGTTTTAAAAGACTCTGGATACATTATCATTCATGATTTTTATTCATCTACTCCATTTGTAAGAGAATATCATCACTATCCAGGTGTATTTACATATAAGATGGATTATAGAAAATTATTTGATTGGCATCCTGATTATAAATGTGTCTCTCATAAGCTAGTTTCCGTATCTCATAAGGTTATCAATGAGAATGATAATTGGACAAAAGAAGATAGAAATAAATGTTATGCCATATCTGTTTTAAGAAAAAACCTTAGATGAGCAAGTTAGGTTTAGGGACTGCACAACTTGGTATGAACTATGGTGTTGCCAATGAAACTGGCAAGATAAACTTTTTGGAAGCAAAAAAAATTTTTCAATTAGCAAAAGACAATAATATTAATCTAATTGATACTGCTATAACATATGGAGATAGTCAAAAAGTAATTGGGGAAGCTGAAACTTCAAATTTTAATATTGTTTCTAAATTACCCTGTATACCTGAAAAAAATCTAAATGTAGATATTTGGATAAATAATTTAATAAAAGAGTCTTTAAACCATCTAAAAGTTAATTCACTTTATGGTTTATTGTTACATCAGCCAAAAAATCTTTTAGGAGACGTAGGAAAAAAATTAATTGATGCTTTGTATAAAATAAAATCAAATGGACTGGTAAAAAAAATTGGTATTTCTGTCTATGATTGTTCAGAAATCGAGCAAGTGATAGACTTATTTGCAATAGATATTGTTCAAGCACCACTAAACATAATTGATAGAAGAATTGAAACAAGTGGATGGTTATCTAAATTAAGCCAAGCTAAAATTGAAGTTCATACTCGTTCAACATTCCTTCAAGGCTTATTGTTAATGCCTAACCATAAAATTCCTTCAAAATTCAAAAAATGGAAGATCATGTGGGACAGATGGTTTTATGAGTTAAAAAAATACAATTTAAATGCTGCTGAAGTATGTTTATCTTACCCTCTATCACTAGCTGAAATTGATCGAGTGATTGTTGGTGTAGACAACTTCAATCAGTTAAATGATCTTATTAAAATGTCTCAATATAAACCATTAAAACACGATTGGTCTTTTATGAAGTCAAATGATAATTTATTGATAAATCCAAATAATTGGAATTTACTCTGAAAATGCAAAATTTTGAAAAGCTAAATTCTGATATACGTCTTAAACCTCGATTAGCGCAAAAGGAAGACGAACAACTATTGCTAAATTGGGCAAATGATCCAATAGTTCGTTCTAATGGTTTTAAAACAGAAAAAATATCAGAACTTGATCATCGTGAATGGTTATACTCTCGCTTACTAGACAAAAAAAATTGTAAACTTTATATAGTTGAAAATGAAGATGGCTTACCTATTGGACAGGTTAGATTAGATAAAAAAGATAATCAATGGTATATCAATTTTTCACTAGCAAATTTTGCAAGAGGAAAAAGACTTGGGACCGTTTTACTTGAAAGTATATTTGACAAATTTAATAAACAAAAAAAGGTTGAATTTATAGCAGAAGTAAAACAAGGCAATACTGCATCTTGTAGAGTATTTGAAAAGATTGGATTTGTAAGAATTTATTCTGACAATAAAAAAATTATTTTTTACTATGATATGAAAAAAAATTTCATGGTAGTAGGAGGTGGTTTTGGTCAAATACCTGCAATTTTAGCAGCCAAATCTCTTGGATTAAATGTAATTGTCATTGATAGAGACTCAAATGGAGATGGTATGAAATTAGCTGATAAAGCACTGCCTATTGATGTATTAGATATCAAATCAATAGTTAAAGCAGCACGAAAGTATTCAGTTGTTGGTGCCTTAACAATGCAAAGTGATATTGGAATACCAGCTGTTGGAGCTGTTGTGGACGAACTTAGATTAAAAGGATCAGGCCGTAAAGTAGCAGAACGTTGTAGTAATAAAATACTTATGAGAAAAGCTTTTGAGAGACATCAAATTCCACAACCAAAATTTAAAGTAATTGACTCAATAGATGAAGCTTTGATTTCAGCTAAACAAATTGGTTTTCCTTGCGTAATTAAAGCCCCTGATAGTTCTGCTAGCAGAGGAATTGTCCTAGTTAAAAATCTTAACGAGGTATCTTTTGCTTTTGACGAAGCATTAAAATACTCAAGATCAAGTAAAATGTTAGTTGAGGAGTATATAGAGGGACTTGAGTTTGGAGCCCAAGCATTTAGCATCGATGGCAAGTGTAATACAGTGCTAGTGCATGATGATGAGATGAGTGATCCACCCTTCATGATACCTTTAGCGCATTCATTCCCTTCAACTCTTCCTAAACAAGCTCTTCTTAAAGCTGAAGAAGCTATCAAAGCTTGTGTTGAGGCATTGGGGATTGAAGATGGGCCGTCAAATATTGATTTGATTTTTGATAAAAATGGAAATCCAAGAATTATTGAGGTAGGTGCTCGGATTGGTGCAACTTGTTTGCCTGAATTAGTATTATATTATAAAGGCATAGATTTTACTCGAGCAGCAGTGCAAGTGGCTTGTGGAATAAAGCCTGACTTAACGTCTAAGTTTTCACAACCATGTGCAGCTTTTATTCTTGAGTCACGCAAAGATGGAATAATGAAAGATTATAAAATTTCTGAAAATTTTAAAAATAATCCAAATATTATAGAATGGGAAGTAACAGCTAAACCTGGGGATAGTGTTTCTTGTTTGAGAAAAGGGACAGATCGAATAGGAAAAATTGTTGTTAAAGGTAACAGCTCAAGAGAGTCTCTAAATCTTGCTCGTGATTTTAGTCTTGCTTTTAAGCTTGATGTTTATACAAATGATAAATCTCAATAAAAAATGTTTAAAATAGAAACTAAATCAATAGGAACAAGTGTTAGACCCTTTATCATCGCTGAAATGTCCGGTAACCACAATCAATCATTAGATCGTGCACTATCGATAGTAGATGCTGCAGCCGCAGCTGGTGTGGACGCTATAAAACTACAGACTTATACAGCTGACACCATGACTTTAGATATTAAAGAAAAGGAATTTTTTATTGATGACCCAAAGTCTCTATGGAAAGGTCAAGCAATGTATGACTTGTATAAGTTAGCTTATACGCCATGGGATTGGCATGAACCTATCATGAAGCATGCAAAATCTAAAAATTTATTATGTTTTAGTTCACCATTTGATGAGTCAGCAGTTGATTTTCTGGAAACTTTAAATGTCCCTGCTTACAAGATTGCTTCTTTTGAGTGTATTGATTTACCTTTAATAAAAAGAGCTGCAAGAACAAAAAAACCGTTAATTATTTCAACAGGGATGGCATCTATTACAGAGATAAGTGAAGCTGTTGATACAGCGAGAAGTTCAGGTTGTCAAAATTTAGTATTACTTAAATGTACAAGTACTTATCCTGCTTCACCGGAAAATATAAATTTATGTACAATTGCACATATGCGTGATTTATTTGCTTGCGAGGTTGGATTATCAGATCATACTTTAGGAATTGGTGTAGCAGTTTCCTCAGTAGCTTTTGGAGCAACTGTAATTGAAAAACATTTTACATTATCTCGCGCAGATGGAGGTGTTGACTCTTCTTTTTCGTTAGAGCCAAATGAAATGACTTCTCTGGTTGATGAGACAAAGTGCGCTCATCAAGCAATTGGAAAAATTCGATATGGGGCTACAGAGTCAGAAAAACAATCACGTTTAGAAAGGCGATCATTATATATAGGGGAAAACATGAAAGCTGGTGAGGTTTTAACAACAAAAAATCTACGTAGAATTCGTCCAGGAAAAGGACTGCTACCAAAGTACTATGAAATGTTGTTGGGAAGACAAGTTAAAGTTGATGTTTCAAAAGGTACTCCAGTTTCTTGGGATTTAATTTTAGATAAGTAATTTTGACAATTATAAAACATGGATGCAAGACATGTGATAAACTAACATTGTGAATATATTAAAAAAATTTATTAAAAGTAATTTATGAAAGTAGCTGCTTTGGTACAGGCAAGAATTGGTTCTACTAGATTGCCAGGAAAAATATTAAAAACAATTGTTGGTAAACCAATGATTGAGTTACTTTTGGCCCGATTATCAAACGCTGTTGAATTAGATGAAATTGTTGTCTCAACAACTAAAAATCCTGAAGATGATGAATTGCAGTCATTTGTTGAGTCATTAGGTTATAGATGCACAAGAGGAAGTGAATTAAATGTTTTAAAAAGATACTATGAGTCTGCTAAATTTATTGGTGCCGATGCAGTGGTAAGAATTACGGCAGACTGTCCTTTAATTGACCCTGAGATGGTTGACAGATGTATTAAAGATTTCAAAAGTTCTGATGTAGATTATTTTTCAAATACTGATCCTAGAACGTATCCAGATGGTCTTGATATTGCAGTTATGAAATTAAAATCTATTGAAAAAGCAAATAATGAGACTATGTCTAAATTTGATAAAGAGCATGTTACTCCTTATATTATAGCTTCAAAAAGTTTTACAAAATCATCTCTTAAGCATGATGAAGATTTGTCTAAGTTAAGATGGACCGTTGATGAGTCACAAGATCTGGATGTAATTAGAAATATTTTTGAGTATTTTTCACCCGACATAAATTTTAATTGGCTTCAAGTATTAGAATTGTATAAGCAAAAACCAGAGTTGTTTCTAGCCAACCGAAAAATAAAAAATAATGAAGGTTCACAATTGAGTACAGGACAGAAGCTTTACAAAAGAGCTAAGAGAATAATACCTGGAGGAAATATGTTATTATCTAAAAGGCCAGAAATGTTTTTGCCTGAAAAATGGCCAGCTTATTATAGTAAGGCAAAGGGTTGTAAAGTATGGGATTTAGATGGAAACGAATTTATTGATATGTCTATAATGGGTATTGGAACTAATTCTTTAGGCTATGGCCATCCTGAAATAGATGAGGCTGTTAGCGAAACAATTAAAAATGGAAATATGTCTACTTTAAATTGTCCTGAAGAAGTTTCTTTAGCAGAAAAATTGATAGATCTTCATCCTTGGGCTGATATGGTTCGTTTTGCAAGAACAGGCGGTGAGGCAAATGCAATTGCAATACGTATTGCAAGAGCTGCCTCAGGTCGAGACAAGGTGGCAGTATGTGGCTATCATGGTTGGCACGACTGGTATCTCTCAGCTAATTTGAGTGATGATAAAGGTTTAGATGGTCATTTAATGCCTGGTCTTGAACCTAAAGGAGTGCCTCGTAATTTAAAGAATACGGTATTCCCTTTTAATTATAATCGGCTAGAGGAACTAGAAGCTATAGTTTTAAAGAATGATATTGGTGTTATTAAGATGGAGGCGACACGTAGTGTTGATCCAGAAAATAATTTTTTAAACAAGGTACGCAAACTTGCTACTGAAAAAGGTATTGTACTTGTCTTTGATGAATGCACCACAGGTTTTAGAGAAACTTTTGGAGGGATACACAAGAAATATGGTGTAGAACCTGATATGGCGATGTTTGGTAAAGCTTTAGGCAATGGATATGCTATAACCGCAATCATTGGTCGCCGGGAAGTAATGGATGCAGCACAATCAACCTTTATTAGTAGCACATTTTGGACTGAGCGAATTGGACCATCTGCAGCATTAAAAACACTCGAAATTATGCAACGTGAAAAATCATGGGAAAAAATTACTAAGATTGGAAAAAAGATTTCAACAATATGGGAAAAACTAGCAAACAAACACAAACTACCTTTGGTAATATCTGGTTTGCCTTCTCTTATTAGTATGAAATTTCAGTCTGATCTAAATCTAGAATACAAGACTCTGATTACACAAGAGATGTTAAAACTTGGATACTTGGCAAGTAACAGTGTTTACGCATGTATTGAACACACTGATAGTGTGCTAAAAGGATATGAGAATGCACTAGATAAAGTTTTTAGTCTGATAGCTGAGTGCGAGCAAGGAAAACCCGTAAAGCAACTACTGGAAGGACCAGTGTGTTATAAGAATTTTCGTCGCTTAAGTTAATTGTTTAAGTAAATAAAGATATTTTATACACACTTTAATTATATAAATTTTAGGTATAGTAAAATATTATGGAAGCAGAGAAACTTTATATTATTGGAGGGAATGATGCTGAGTTTATAAATAAAATTAAAGAAACTTCAAATGTAATATTTTTAGATAGAGATCAAGACAAGTTTAAAAATAAATTGTCTTTAATTAAAGAATTTCAAAAAAAACAAGGTGAATTAAGAATAAAATGGTTAAGTTTTCAAGAGGAGGTTTTTAAAAAGATACAAACCTACTTAGATAAAGATAAAGATTTTTCATATCTACTAACTAATATCTTTTTTGAGGCGTCACCTAATAAAACAAATTTAATGTATAAATTTTTTAAATTAAATATAATTTTTGATTATATTAAAAAGGAGAATATAAAAAATATTTATCTATATAATGTACCAAAAGATATTGAATTTTTTTTTAATAAAAATGCTGATAAACTTAACTTTTCTGTTATAACACTTAAAATTTTTAAAAAAAAACAAACCTTAAAAAAATCACTTAAAAATTTAGCAAAAAAATTTTTTGTTAGTTCATTACTTTATCATGTAGTGACTGAAATAAAAAAAAAAAACCAAAAAATATTTCCTCAAAAAAGCAAATCTAAAAAAGTAGTTGTTAGCTACTTTTATCCAGGTGGCCAATCATTTGAAGATAGTTTTTCAAGTAAATACTTTGAAAATACTTCCAATTTAATAAATGCTAAATATGATTGGTTGTTTTTGTATGTTGGTAATTTTTCAAAATTAGGAAAGCAAAATGAATTAATTAAAAACAACTTAACTTCATTTGGTTTCTTGGACTCTTATTTTAAGATTTCAGATTTCCAAAAAATTATAATTAATTTTTTTAAGATAAGGAAAAAATTAAAATCAATTAAAACTAATGATCTTTTTATTTTTGAAAGCATTGATTATCTTAGTTTGACCCAAAGTAAATGGGAAACTTCAATGTCAGTCTCATTACTTGATCTACTAATTTTTGAAAAAAAAACTTTGAATTTTTTTAAAGAAAATTCTCAAATTGATGAAGCTTTGTATCTAATGGAGTTTCAGCCCTGGGAACAAATATTTAATAAAATTGCTAAAAAATATAATATTAAAACAAAAGGAGTTATTCATTCAGTAGTTAGGCCAAATGTGATGAATTACTACCATTCAAAAAAAATACACAAATATCTTAATATGCCATCTTATGTTGGGGTAAACAGTGATTTTAGTAAATCACTGATGATTAAAAATGGTTTTATGTCAGAACAAGTATTGAAAATAGAAGCTCAGAGATTTAATTACCTACTAAAAAATCAAATTAAAATTAATTCTACAAAATCAAATTTGAGAAAGTCAATTTTAATAGTAACATCAATAATTCCTACTGAAACTAAGGAAATGCTAGAATTTTTTGTATCGACAAATGTTAAATTTGAAAAAGTATATATTAAAGAACATCATCTTTTTAAAGTTGGATCGATTATAAAATCTTCAATTAAAAATTTTCCTAGTTTTGAGATATTTAATGGCACAGTTTCAGATGCTTTTGAACTTACAGATATTGTATTCACAGCAAACGGATCATCTGTTTTATTAGAGTCTGTTGTAAATCAAAAGGAGACAGTTTCACTGATATCATTATCTTCATTGCCAATACCGGCAATTGATGAAGCTTCCAACTTATATTTTGTGCATGATGTAAATTCACTTTCAAAGATTTTAAAGAGATTAACAACAAAACCCATCGATTTAGTTGCCACTAATGTCGGTAAAGATTATTTATATTTAAATAATGAACTCCCATTATGGCAGAATTTCTTAAAAAAATAGTAAATAAAATATAAGTTTTAGTTCTCTATAAACTTCCTAATTTGTTTAAAGTTAGAAATTTTGTATTTGTATAATTTATTATTTTCGCCGTATCCATATTTAGCAAAAATAAATTTAATTTTAGCACTTCTTGCTGCTTGATAATCTATATTAGTATCTCCTACAAACCAGGTATCTTTTGCTCTGAATTTATTTTTTTTTAGAGAGTGTAACAACTGATCAGGATAGGGTTTTCCTCTCAATTTTTTAGTAGGACAGTGCAATGAAGAGGGCTCAATTTTAAATTTACTTAACAAAAATTTAGATCTTTTGAAATCCTTTGAAGTTACGATCGCAAATTTTATTTTTTTTTTTTTAAAATATTTAAATTCATCGAGTACATTTTTGTAAGGTCTTATTAAATTAATTTTTTTTAAAGACGCTTCTTGAAAATATTTATAAATTTTTTGATCAGGTTTAACTCTTAATAATTTTAAAATTTTTAAAAAAGGTATTCCAATTTTACTAAAATATTTGGCAAAACTTATATTTAAATGAAATTTTTTTGATGTTGTGTTCCATGCAAATTCCATATTTTTCTTTGAGTCAAAAACTACTCCATCTAAATCAAATATTAAGAAAGGTTTTCCGCTTAAATCTTTCATTAATAACTTTTTCTAAATTTATCTTTTTGGATTAAAAGCAATGATCTTAATATGTCTTTTTTTGTATTAATTGAGAAACTATCATTTTTAAATTTCAATGTTCCAATTTTATAACCATTTTCTAAAACTCTGAGCAATTCAATACCTTCATATTCCTCTAATTTTCTTTTTTTTAGATCTTTAAATATATTAATAAATTTCGGTTTAAAAGTAACAAAATCTTGATGTCTTTTAAATGGCTTGGACTTCATTCTAAATGCATGTGGTGCATCTGATCTCGTTAGATACAAAATATCGTTATCTTGATTTGAAATTATTTTTACATAATTTTTATTATTTTTTTCATTTGTCAAAGTATGAGGAATAACAACATCATATTTATTCAAATTTTTTAGATGAAAATTTATAGCTTTATCTAAATAGGTTGGATTTAAAAAAATCTCATCACACTGTATATCAACAACTAACTTTAAATTTTTAAATTTTCTTTTATTTTTTTTTAAAAATGTTGAAATTCTATCAGTTCCATTTTTAATATTTTTACTTGTTAAATAAGCATTTTGACCATATTTTTTCGCTAAATTTACGACTTTTAAACTATCTGTACAAACTACAAGTCTATCAAGTTTTTTGGACATTAAAGATCTTTTTAAAACATGTGCTAAAAGTGGAAGACCATCAATTACTTGTAATGGCTTGTTTGGCAGTCTTTTAGATTTTAATCTAGCTGGAATTATACCAAGGATCATTGGAAAACTTTATATACAATTAAACTAATAATTTAAATAATTTTTATCTAATTAGAAATTAAAGATACGTTATTTTATTAAGTATATTTCAATTAAAATAGATAAAACTGTTTTTTTTAATAAAAAAATATATTGTAATTTAATAAAATTCAAAAATGTTTAACAATTTATAATTTTATGAAACGACTAAATCTTTTTTTATATATATGCCTTGTAAGATATAAAGCAATTAAATTGATTTTAAAAAAATTTAAAAAATATAATATTTCAATAATATTAGATATGGAAGATAGCGCTCAGGATTTGTTTGACCCCAAAAATAATGAAAATTTAAAACAGATATCTAGAAAAGGTCTCGAATACTTATCAAATAATAATATTTTAGAAAATACTAACACTTTTGTAAGAATAAATTCACATAATACTGAATTTTATAACAAGGATATTGAAACTATTTCAGAGGTACTTAAAAAAGGATCTTCAATTAAAGGAATATTTTTACCAAAAGTTGAAAGTTATAGCCAGATAAAAAATTGTTATGATTTAATCTCAAACTCAAAATTTAACACAACCACCATCGTACCTATGATTGAAACAAAGAATGGATTGGAAAATATTGATCAAATTCTTTTAGAAGATAAAGAGAATCAAATAATAAGTTATGTCCATTATGGACATTATGATTTTTGTTTAGACAACGA
>MDTB01087734.1_pt1 | contig 17432 bp, 17 predicted proteins | sample 811161 | NCBI WGS metagenome assembly MDTB01 (sample SAMN05326650, study PRJNA326480) | marine metagenome | isolation source: seawater | place: Mediterranean Sea | collected 2009
CTTCTATTATATAAAAATTATATTTTTTTTTTAATTTAAATATTTCTTTCATATTTGCTGGCTCACCACCGAGGTGAACCACCACAAGGATTTTAGGTAGTTTTTTTAATTTTTTTGCTTTTTCAAGTTTTGTTTTAAGTTGATCAACATCTATGTTGTAACTTTCAGGATCAATATCAACTAAATCTATTTTAGCTCCACAATATAGACCACAATTTGCAGATGCTACAAAAGTATTTGGAATCGTCCAAAGCCAATCTCCTTTCTTTAACCCAAGTGCCAAACAACTTAAATGTAAACCAGCAGTTGCACTGTTTAAACTTATTGCATATTTTGATTTACAATATTTTTTAATGTGATCTTCAAAAATTTTTACTCTAGGTCCTTGTGTTAAATAATTTGACTTTAAACATTTATTTACAGCACTAATTTCACTTTTTCCAATTGTTTGTTTGCTGTAATTAATCATTTAAAAATTATACTTTTTATACTTTTTGCAACTATTTCTGCGTTTTTTTTTAAATTAAATTTTTTATAGTTGTAGTGCCATTCTGGCGCAACAACACCGTTAAAAGAATTTTGTAAAAATTTATTTTCAAATTTTTTTATATTTAATTTATTTATTTTATAATTGATAAATTTTTTAAAATTAAATGATTGATTATAATTAAACACACCAGGACACTCAGAAAACCAAGCTCTACCAAATAATAAAACTTTTTTGTTTTGATGAATTGCTTCAATTGATCCAGTTCCAGTGATAGTTGAAACAAATTGGCAATTTTTAATAAGCTCTTTAGTATCTCCTTTTTCAATATAAATGGCGTTTTCAATAGTATTTAATCTTTTAAAAAAAAATATGTCTCTTAAGAGAAAATGTTGTCTTGGATGTTCTTTTACTACAATGTTCCAATTTTTAGGTATTAATTTTTTTAATTTTTCGATAGCAAGTAATTGATCTATAAAAATTTTACCAAAAAAAGATGAAGTGCCTTCTGGTTGAAAATGTAATAAAAATAAAACATATTTTGATTTGTGTGAAACAAATTTTGAAAATTTCTTTTTATTTAAATTATATAAGTAATTATTTTTTAACACTTTGTATCTAATTAAAATATTTTCTAAAGAAATTAAATCAATAAAAGAAAATAAAATCTTTTGTAAAATATATTTTAAACTATGTTTTTTTAATCTTTGTAGTCTAATTTTTATAAAAAAAAATGAATTCATCCAGAAAGGTTTTTTATCAGAAATTATATTATTATTACTATTAATTGTTTTTGCTTTTGATAATTTTAAATTTAGTTTACCATAATTTTCCAATGTATCTGAATAAACAAATTTATTTGGAACGTGACTTTGGTGAAAAAATATTTTCTTAATTTTATAAAATTCACAATATTTATAAAGTATGAAATCTATTCCGTTATGGGGATATCTTCCAAAAATTACTAAGTCATATTTATTGGATCTCATTTTGTTATGAATAATTTTTGATAAATACATGAACAAGTTTTTCTGTTGATAATAGTCAATTTTATTCCCCCATTTCTTTGAAACATGAGGATTCATTATGCAATGTTCATTGTATATATCCAAAAATTCTATAAAATTTTTTTGAAAAAATTTGTCAATTTGTGACCAAGAATTTAAATTTTTAAATTTTTTAGATTTTTTTAAAAAATTATTCTTTAATCTATCTATGTCTGATGGTTCAACTACTAAATCAGCAAAGTCATCAATCTTTAGCTTGCTATCCTTTTTTAAATTATTTATTACGTTAATAAAGAAATTATCATATTGAAAAAATAATATATTCATAAAGCAAGTCTATGAAAAAAATTGGTATTGTCTACTATAATGTTGGAAACATGGCATCTTTGGTAAATGCTTTTTATCAAATTGATGTAAAGGTAGAAGTAATAACAAATCATAATGATATAAAAAAATTTGATAAAATTATTCTTCCTGGAGTAGGTCATTTTAAAACAGCTTTTGATAACTTAAGAAAAAAAAAATATATATACGAATTGAATAATTTTATAAAAAAAAAAAATAAATACCTTTTAGGTATATGTGTCGGCATGCAGATGATGTTTGATTTTTCTGAAGAAGGATCAGTAGATGGGTTGGGTTGGATAAAAGGAAATGTTAAAAAATTTGATAAAAATAAAAAAAATATTAAAATACCTCATATTGGTTGGAATTCTGTTGAAATTAAAAATTCAAATAAATTACTTAATGATATTCCAAATAAATCAGATTTTTATTTTGTTCATGCATATAAAGTACAGGATAATTTAAATAAGGATATATGTTGTCAGACAAAAAATATTGAAACTTTTACATCAATAATAAAAAAAGATAATTTGTATGGTGTTCAATTTCATCCCGAGAAAAGTCATAGTGCTGGACTCAAATTATTGAAAAATTTTGTTAATTTATAATTTACATGGTAAAATTTAGAATAATTGCTGTTTTACTTGTTCTTGATGGAAAAATTGTTCAAAGTGAGAAGTTTTTACATACAAATACTATACATTATGATGTTGAAATTTTTACGTCCTCATTAAATGAGTGGTGTGTAGATGAAATAATTGTTTTGGATGTTTCAAAAAAAAAGGATCACAAAAGTTTTATTAAAAATGTTCTTAAATTATCAAAAAAATGTTTTGTTCCTTTATCAATAGGAGGATGGGTAAATAATTATAATTATGCTAAAGAATTATTTAATTCTGGTGCAGATAAAATTGTGGTTAATTCATTACTGCACAGCAATTTAAAATTAGTTGATAAAATAGCAAGTAAATATGGAGTTCAATCAATAATTGCATCTGTAGATTATAAATTAATTAAAAATAAAAAAAAAATTTTTGTAGATAGAGGACAAGAATTAACAGATTTTTCTCCAGAAAAATTTTGCCAAAAAATTTCAAAACATGTTGGAGAGATTTTGTTAACGAGTATTGATCACGAAGGTATGATGAATGGTTATGACACTAAAGTAATTACCAAAGTATCTAAATCAATTAAAAACCCAATTATCGTTTTTGGTGGTGCTTATAAAAATGAACACTTTTTAGAAGGTATTAATAGCGGGGCGAATGCTGTTGCTGCTGCAAATGTATTTCATTATAAAGAACTTGCAACGTTGAAATTAAATAGATATTTAAAGGACCAAAATATACACGTAAGAAAAATATTTTAAAATGAGATATTGTAATAGATGCACTTATCCAATCAACGCAAGACCTACTATAATTTTTGATCAAGAGGGTATATGTAGCGGTTGTAGAAATCATGAAAAGTTTAAAAATAATGTTAAAGTTGATTGGAAAGATAGAAAAAAAAAACTAGATAAAATTATTAAAGAAGCAAAGATTAACGCTAAAAAAAATAACTCTTCTTATGATTGTGTAATACCAGTAAGTGGCGGAAAAGACTCCACTTTTCAAGTATGGTATTTAAAAAAAAATTATAATATTAAACCTCTTTTAGTATCATTTAATCATTGTTTTAATACATCATCAGGTAATGAAAATTTAAAAAATTTGATTAAAGTATCTGGTTTTGATCATATAAGGTTTACTGCAGGTTTAGAGTCAGTCAAAAAAATTTCTCTCTATATGTTAAAAAAAGTTGGCGATATTACTTGGCACTATCACGCAGGTATAAGAACATATCCAATGAAACTAGCTGTTGAAAAAAAAATTCCTTTAGTGATATGGGGTGAGCATGGTTTTTCACAACTTACTGGACTTGTTTCAATTAATGAATTTGTTGAATATACAAAATGGTCAAGACTAGAACATGATATGCGTGGAATAGAAGCTGAAGATTTAATTGGCAATGATGGAATAACTATAAATGATATTTATCCATATAGATATCCTAAACAAAGTGATGTGATGTCAACAGACTTGAGGGGTATATATTTGGGAAATTTTGTAGAATGGGATTACAAAAAGAATACAAATTTAGTTTTTAAAAATACTGAATTTAATTCCGTCAGATACAAAAGAGATAGAACTTTTAATTTATTTTCAAAAATTGAAGATCACGCAAATGACGTTCATGATTATTTAAAATATTTAAAATTTGGATATGGAAGAGCAACTGATGACTCATCACAAGAAATAAGATTTGGAAGGCTTACTCGAAAAGAGGGTGTTGAATTGGTTGAAGAATACGATCATGTTGAGCCATCTTCACTAGATTATTATTGTGATATTTTAAAAATTAAAAAGAAAAAATTTTATGAGATAGTTGACAAACAAAGAGATAACAAAATTTGGAAAAAATATAATGGAAAGTGGAAAAAAAAAATAAATATTTCAATTTATTCAAAAAAAAATAAATCCGAAATAGAAAAAGCAAAAATTAAAATTCACAGAGATCATATATTTAATAAAGCTAATAGAAATCTATGGTATAATCCAAAATATCCGCCGACTAAAACTGGTAATGCAAGTTATGATTATCCAACACTAAAATTTGATGTTGTTTAACTTTATTATTTTTTTTAAAGTATTTAAGTCATCTTTATCATCCAAATCAATGTTTTGATATTTTGTTAGAACAAATCCATTAATTTCCTTTGGATAAAAATTTAAATATTTTAAAAAATAAGAGACTTTATACCAGTAAAAACCACCATCGCTAAATACATAGTTTTTATCTGTTTGTTCTAATATTTTTTTTTTAAAAATTGGGTTGTAAAGTTTGCCAAATTTTTTAAGAGCTTTAATAGGAGAATTTTGATATTTTTGTACACTCATTAAATATTTCATTTTTTTTTTTTTAAATTCTAAAAACGATTTTCTAATGATATTTCCATTAATAAGTATTGCAGTTGGGTAAATAATAAAAAATATATCCTTTTTTGAAAAACCATATTTTTTAATAATATAACTAGTTACTTGTGCAACTGTCGCAGATTTACTAGATAAAGTTTTTGGTCTGTTGTTAATAATTATTTTTTTATCTTTAAATTTGAATTTTAGATTTTTTCTATCTGTAGATATTATTATTTTATCAAAACATTTAGAAATTATACAATTTCTTGCAACAATCTCATAAAGTGATTTCCCAGAAAATTTTAAAAAATTTTTGTTTTTAAGTCTTATAGATTTTTTTTTAGCTGGAATTATTGCGTAAATACTCATTTAAAGATTTCAGAATTTAATTTTTTTATTTCTGATAACTTTAAGTAATGTTTATTGTTATATGAATTATATTCAAATGAGATTTTATTTTTAGTTCCACTCTCTTTTAAACGGTTTTTTTTATAATTTACTTTCTTATTAAATATAAATTCAGGCAAAATTGTAAAATGATCTTTAAATTCAATTGTATTAAATGAATTTTCAAATGGGATCAAAACTTCATGTAATTTTTCACCTGGCCTTATACCTACAAATTTGATTTTAGAATTTGGAAAAGATTTAGCTAGATCTAGAATTTTTATGGATGGTATTTTTGGAACAAAAATTTCTCCCCCATACATTCTTTTTATATTTTTTATAACAAACTCAGCACCCTCATCAATTGTTATCCAAAACCTTGTCATATCCTTTGAAGTTATAGGTAAAGTTTTCCTTTTTTTATGAAGATTAAAAAAATAAGGCAATACAGATCCCCGAGACCCAGCAACATTTCCATATCTAGTAATAGAGAATATTGAATTTCTATTTCCTGAAATATTATTTGCTGCAATAAAAAGTTTATCAGATACTAATTTTGTAGCTCCATATAAATTAATTGGACTAGCAGCCTTATCTGTTGATAGTGCCATTATATGCTTTACCCTATTCTCAAGAGCTGCTTTGATCACATTTTTTGCGCCATCAATATTTGTCTGAATACATTCTGTAGGATTGTATTCAGCAGCTGGCACTTGTTTTAATGCAGCAGCATGTATAATTATATCTACATTAAACATTGCAAATTTTAATCGTTCCAGGTCTCTAACATCTCCTAAAAAAAATCGTAATTTCTTATTCTTAAATTCCTTCTCCATCTCAAACTGCTTCAGCTCATCTCTTGAAAAGATAATAATTTTTTTTGGATTTAATTTTAACAATTTTTTAGTAATGCATTTTCCAAATGAGCCAGTCCCACCTGTAATAAGAATTGATTTATTTTTAAACATAAGTTTTTAAAAATGTTAATAGACAGTTTATTTTAAGATTATCTATAGTATATATTCTATAAAATCAATGACATGAATATACAGAATATTTTACTTCCTCAACCTTTTATTCTCATAAATTCAATTTTTCTCTCATTGGGTTTAATTTATATATGCCAAAGTATTTTTAGATTTTTTTTAAAAGAAAAATATCTAAATGATAATTTTCCAATATACTTCATATTTTTTTTAGCAACAATTTCATTTTTAATTTCTTATTTTTTGTTTGTTGGATTTGATTATATAAATATTTCACTAAAAATATTCGGTATAATAAGCTCGATAAACGGCTTAGTATTTTCTTACAAAATAAGAAATAAAATATTTAAATTTTTTTATGAAATTTCTTCAGATAATATATTAATAAAGATAGGATTAATTTCATATTTCTTAATAATATTTCTACCAGTAACTGATGCAGACAGTCTAGATTACCATATAGGGGCACCTTTAGCTTGGTATGGAAATCAATCTTTTGTTTACTTTGAGAATTGGCTAATGATTAGGCAATATGGTTCTGGAGAAATAATCAACTATCTTGGAGTCGCTAATGGTATTGATAATTTAAACTCGTGTTTAAATTTTATATTTTTAATATTATTATTAATGGTATCAAAAAAAATTTTAACAAATAATAATCAAGTTTTATTTTCATTAATTTTTTTATCTATTCCAATTAATTTATTTTTGTTTCCATCTCAAAAACCGATGTTTTATTTTATGATAGCTTGGATAATTACATTTATTTATTTGTTCGAAAAAAATTCAATGAATAAAAAAATTATTTTTCTACATTTTGTAAATTTATCTTTCTTAACTATAAGCAAACTTAGTTTCTTAATTTATACAGTTCCACTATGGTTTTTTCTATTGTTTAATAAAAATTTAAAAAAAGAAATATCTTTATTACATTATGTGTTGTCATCTATCTTGATTTTTGCAATTTTTTGTTTCCCAATATATTTTTTTAATTTTCAATATTATTCAAATCCTATAAGCCCAATTTTTGATGAATTTCTTGTTCCTTTATTTGGTGGCACAGTATCGTTAGAAACTATTAATTTTTCTAATTTTACAAGAACTTATTATGGGACTGAAGTTAGTCATTGGATAGAATATGTAATAAATTTTTTTGTTACCTTTAAGCCTGGTAAAATTTCAACTGTTTTTGGTATTTCTTTTATAGTATTTTTTCATAAACAAATATTTACACTATTTAAAAACAGGAATTTTTTATTATTAATTGCTATTATAATTTTAATTTTAGTCTCAGGACAATATCAACCAAGATATTATTATGCTCCTTATATTTTATTATTATTTTATCTAATAAAAAATTTAAATCAAAAAAAAATATCTATTTTGAGCCAATTAGCGATTAAGTTTCAATTCACAATTATAGTTAGCATGATGATTATTTTTACAAGCATAAATATTTTTTCAATTATTTCTGACAAATCAAGACATTTAACTTTGAGTAAACATGCATATGAATATGACGAAAATATCTGGTTGAATGAAAAAAATGTAGAGGGAGTAATTTTTACTGATTTAAGAACTAGAATCTTTATGGATAATGAAAATGTTTTTGATCAAAGATTCAAATATATAGATAATGAAGATTTTATTGCTGAGGAAATTAACGAGTTAATTATGAATAATAAAATAGATTATGTATTTTATGATAATAATACCAAAAATAACTCTATTAATAAAATACTTAAAAACTTGAAAAATTGTGCTGATAAAAAAAATCTTGAAACAATTAATTTTAACTATAATGTGTCTCGAAATCCATTTAATTTCAAGTCAACTTCTAGAGAAAAAGTTTTTTTTAAAATAAATAAAAAATTTTGTGATAAACAATGAATTCAAAACAACAACTAAAAAAAAAAATTCTTACAAAAAAAGCCAAAGTCTTAATTATTGGGTTAGGGTATGTTGGATTGCCATTAGCAATCAGACTGGTTAAAAAAAAATTTATTGTTCATGGCATAGATAAAAACAAAGATACTGTTAGTAAATTAAGAAATGGAATAAGTAAACTTCATTATGTAAATAAAAAAGATCTAAAGTATTTTAAACAAAATCCTAAAAGAATATCAGCTGAACATAAACACGTTGAAGAATGTGATGTTATTATAATATGTTTACCAACGCCACTAAAAGGAAAAAACCCGGATTTAAGTTATTTAAATAATTGTTATAAAAGTTTATCAAAATTAGATTTAAAAAATAAATTAATAATCCTAGAAAGTACAACTTATCCTGAAACTACCAAAGAATTATTTGAAAAATTTTTTAAAAATAAATTTTCACTCGGTAAAGAAATTTTTATTGGTTATTCTCCAGAAAGAGAAGATCCAGGAAGAAAAATAAATTCCTACAATGTGCCAAAGTTGGTAAGTGGTATGACTAAAAATTGTCAAGAATTAGTAAAATTATTTTATAATAATTTAGTAAAAAAAGTAGTTTTTGTTTCAAATATAGAAACTGCAGAGTTAACCAAAATTTATGAAAACACTTATAGAGCTGTAAATATTGGTTTAGTAAATGAAATGAAGGTAATATGTGATAAATTAGGTTTAAACATTTATGAAGTAATAAAAGCAGCCTCTACTAAACCATTTGGTTTTACTGCATTTCAACCAGGACCAGGTTTTGGTGGACATTGTATTCCTATTGATCCTTTTTATCTTTCCTGGAAAATAAAAAAATTTGGAATTAAATCCAATTTTATAAATGCTGCTGGAGAAATAAATCACAAAATGCCCCAATGGATTGTGAATAAAGTTTTAAAAGAGCTAAAAAAAAAGAAAATTAATAATAATAATATTCTTTTACTGGGTGTTGCTTATAAAAAAAATATTAGTGATACAAGAGAAAGTCCCGCAATTGAAATAATAAATATTTTAGAAAAAAAAGGTTACAATGTTGATTATCATGATCCTTATGTAAAAGTACTTAAGAATTTAAGAAAATTTCAAAAGTTAAAACAATCTAAAAAATTAAATAATAATTTAAAAAAATATGCATGTATCTTATTAGTTACAGATCATGATAAAGTAGATTATAAAAAAATAGTTAAAAATAGTCGACTTATATTTGATTGTCGGGGATATTTTCGAAATATAAAATTAGAAAAAATAATAAATGCCTAAAAAAATCTTTGCTTTAATTGGTGCTTCTGGCTTTGTCGCAAAAAGACATATTCAAGCAATTAAAAATCTTGGTCATGACTTAAAATATATTATTGATCCATTCGACTCAATTGGGATTATTGATAGTTTCTTTCCAGAAGCTGAATATTTTTCATCTGTTAAAAAGTTTAAAACTTATCTAATAAAAAATAAAAAAAAAATTGATTATTTATGTATATGTTCACCAAATAAATTTCATTTTGAACATATAAAATTAGGTTTTGATTTAAATAGTAATGTAATTTGTGAAAAACCATTGGTAATAGATCCTAGCCATGTAAAAAAGATTGAAAAATTATCTTTAAAAAAAAAAGTAAAGTGCTGGCCTCTCCTTCAATTAAGACACCATAAATCTTTTAAATTGATGAATAAGTATTTAAAGAAAAAAGATAATAAAATTGAGATATCTTATTGCACCCCCAGAGGTAATTGGTACGATAGATCATGGAAAGGAAATTCTAAAATTTCTGGTGGTTTAATTTTTAATATAGGAATTCACTTTTTTGATATCCTTTTTGAAAAATTAAAGGGTTTTAAAAAAACAAAAATAAAAAAATATACTAAAGACACAATTAAAGCTGAAAGTTTTTTCTCTAACGCCAAGGTGATTTGGCATTTATCTATAAACAAAAAGTATTTTAATAATAGAAAAAGAATATTTAAAGTGAATAATAAAATAATTGATTTTTCAGAGAATTTCGAAAAATTACACACAAAAGCTTTCAGAGAGATTTTAAAAAAACAACAAATTGATTATGGAAATATTTATAATGTAATTAAACATATAAGTTACTTACATAAAAATAATTAATTTTTTAATTTTCTAAAAATATAAATTGTATTACTGGTTCCAAGTTTATCGGATAGAAAATAATAGTTTTTAAAAAAATAATAAAATCTGAATGGTAAATAAATAATAAATTTTATTATAAATCGTATCTTTGAGGCCAAAGTATTAAAATGATAGTCAAAAAGATAATATTTAAATATATTGAGCCTATTTACCTCTTTAATTTTTACTGAAAGTTTAAGTTTTTTAGTAATATTTTCAAAATCATCATCACTGATGAATGTGGTAGAAATATAATCATGAAACTGCCAATAAAGCAAGTATCCCAGACTAGGACTTTTGTTGTCTACAATTAAGAAACCATCATCATTAATTATTTGAATTAAATTTTTAAGATAGTTTTCATTATCTAAACAATAATTCTTATTTCCTAAAGATACACATACATCAAATTTTTCATTAAATATATTTGATAAGTTATCTTTATTGATATCAAAAGTTCTACATTCAATTTTAAGTACGTCGTTAATTTTTTTAGTTACAGAATTATCGAAGGCAGTCATCTTTACATCTGCAATTTCAGAAATTTTTTTGGGTAAAAATCCAGGTTCTTCTGAAATAAAAAGTATTTTTTTATTTTGAAAGTTAAAATTGTATTTATTAAAAAATTTAAGCCATTCATCTAATTCTAATTCTCTAAATTTATCATTTTTTATATTTTTTGTTTTTTGATATTTATTCAGAGTTTCGTGATACCATTTGTAAAAATCAGTATTTGGTTTATTGTCGATTATTAGTTCTCTAAATAATGAATTCAGTATTTTATTATTTAAAATTAAATTAGATAATTTCGAAATTTTTAATAATTTATTGATTAAATTATTTTTTTTTTTAAATGTGAGTGTTAAGCTGCAATTTTTACATCTTTTTACAGAATATTTAAAAAATGTGCTAGTTTCAAATAGATGATTTTGACACTGAACTGTCATATTTTTTAAAAGCATATATTTAATATAGCAAATTAAATATATTATATTAAATATGTATTTTCAGTAAAAATAAATCATGAAAATTGGAATAATAACTTATAACAAAAATCATCATAAAACTATGAAGGTTTTAGAAAATTTAATTAAAAAAAATTTCGATTTACAAATTTTCTTATTGCCTTTTAAAAAAAGAAAAAAAAAGAAAGGTTTTTTTTAATCATAGGCCCGATCAATTTAAATCAACCAATCCATTAAATTTTGCTATAAAACATGGCTTAAAATATTCTAAAATAAGTTATAATACTAAAGACCTAGACAAACTGGATTATTATTTAATTTGTGGTGCAGCATTGTTAAATAAAGATTTTATTAAAAAAAATAAAATTATAAATTGCCATTCAGGTATTTTACCTTATGCAAGAGGTCTTGATGCTTTTAAGTGGTCTCTACTTAAAAAAATAAAAATTGGCGTAAGTTTGCACATTATTAATGAAAAAACAGACTCTGGGTTTTTACTAAAATCTAGAGAGACTTTATTTAAACACAAAGATTCATTAAATAATGTTGCAAAAAAACATTATAAGAATGAAATAGATCTATTATCTAACTTTGAAAAATTTATAAAAAACAAAAAAAAAATATTGAGTAATAAATATATTCCAACAAAAAGAATGCCATTTGAGATAGAAAAAGACTTATTTAAGTACTTCAAGAGTTATAAAAAAAAATTTAAACATTAATTATGAAATTTTTTAAATTAAATCGAAACTTCAATTTAATAAAACAAAAAATCCTTTTATCTCATAAAAAGATTTTAGAAAATCAAAACTTTATTCTTGGAAATGAAGTTAATAAATTAGAAAAAATTTTATCTAGATTTGTTGGATCAAAATTTTGTGTTACAGTAAACAGTGGTACTGACGCTTTGTTAATATCTTTATTATGTATTGGTATTAGACCTAAAGATGAAGTTATTGTTCCAGCTTTTGGATGGATATCCGCAGCAGAGGTTGTAAAACTTTTAGGAGCCATACCTGTCTACGTTGATGTAAAGTATGATAATTGTAATATAGATGAGGATAAAATAGAGGAAAAGATTACAAAAAAAACTAAGGCGATTATTCCAATTTCCTTATTTGGAAATCCTACAAATAGTAAAAAAATTTTAAAGATTTCAAGTAAATATAAATTAATTGTGATTGATGATTTTGCTCAAAGTATGGGTTCAAAAGTATTTAAAAAAAAATCTGGAAACCTTTATCATTTAAATTGTACAAGTTTTTTTCCAACAAAACCACTTGGCAGTATGGGTGATGGGGGAGCTATATTTACAAATGATGTTAAATATTTTAAAAAAATTCAAGCAATTAGAAATCATGGTCAAGTAAAAAAGTATGATCACAAATTTATAGGAGTAAATTCAAGATTAGATACAGTTAATGCAAGTTTTTTGATCAAAAAACTTTTAACATTTAAACGTGATTTAAAATTTAGAAAATTAATATTTAAAAATTACAAAGCTGTGTTAAAAAAATTTAAACATATAAACTTACCAGTAGAAAAACCAGAATTTAATTCTGCTTATTCAGTTTATACAATTAAATTAAAAAATAGATCAAAGTTAATTAAAAATTTTAAAAAGTATAAAATTCCCTTTAACATTTATTATCCAAAACCTTTAAGTGAAGTTATAAAAGGAAAAAATAAAGATGACAATTTCCCTATTGCAAAAAAACTTTGTGAACAAGTTATAAGTCTACCAATTAATGATGAAATTTTTAGAGAAAAAAATTTAAAAAAGTTAATTAGATCATTTGATGATGTCTAAAAAAAAAATTCTATTTATACACCATCACAAGCATTTTGGAGGTGCTACAAGAAGCTTGTATGACTTAATTAACGCAGCAAAAAAAAAATTTGACGTACATTTATTAACACCTGATGGTGAGGTAGTAAATTTTTTTAGAAAATTAAATATAAAATTAATAATTGTTGCAGGTTTGCCAATTATAGATATCTCATTCGCTGGCAGATATTTTGGAGCAAGATGGTTGTTATTACTAAGAGAGATGTATTTTTTAATCAAATTTTATTTTGAAGTTTTTTTAGTCAAAGATAAAAATAAATATGACATCATACATATCAACGAATTTTTAGTAATACCAATTTTACCATTAATTAAAAAAAAATATAAATCTTCAAAAATAATAATTCATTTAAGGACAATATTAACTGAGCAAAATAATTTTTTAAAAAAAATATGCTTTAATATAATTGATAAGAATGTTCATAGAATTATAGCAATAGACGAAAATGTAAAAAATTGTTTACCAATTAAATTAAAAAAAAAAACATTTGTGATTTATAATCCACAAAAATTTACAAAAAATTCTATCAAAAAGAGTAGGTCAAAAATTTTGAGAATTGGTTTTGTGGGACGATTAAATAAAGATAAAGGTATAGAAAAATTGATTTCTGCAGCGAAAAAAATTAATAAAGAGCATAAAAAAGTATTATTTATTTTATTTGGAAATTTTGAGAAAAGTTTTTTATCAACAATATTGCATTATTTGAATATCAAAAAAAATTATTACTTCTATTTTAAAAAAAATAATTTTTTTAGAAGAGAAAATATTGAAATTAAAAAATTCTCAAAAAATATGAACAAAATATATCAATCATTTGATGTAAACATTTCAATACAAGATCCAGGTTCATATGGAAGATCAACTATAGAGTCTGCAAGTTATAATATACCCAGTCTAATATCGTTAAAAAAAAATTTCAATGAAGCCATAATTCATAAAAAAACTGGATTTTTTGTTAAACATGACAATGAAAAGTCTTTGCTCGAAGGAATCAATTTTTTTTTAAAAAATAAAAAAAATATTCATAAACTTGGTATGAATAATTATCTTTTTTTTAAAAAAAGACATTCAATTGATATATTTACAAAAAATATTTTAAATTTATTTTCGAAAATTTAAAAATTGACTAATTTTTCTTAAATTTTTTTTTATTAAAGTAATAATGGGATTTGATATTTTGTTTTTTTTTAATATTTGAAAATCTTCTTTCATCTTTTTATAAATATTAAAAAGATTTTTATTACTTTCTCCTCCTATAATCATTTTTGTAATATAGTGATTAAAAAACCTTTTTTTTATTTTTTCATTTTTGAAACTTCTAATAATAAAATCGTAATCCGAGGCAATACGATAATTTTCATTATAGTATTTTACATTATTAAAAATTTTTTTTTGAACAAACATAGATGTATGTGGAGGCATCCAACCATTTTTGATCTGTGAAAAATTATAATAATTAGATGAAATCCAATCTCTAATAATTCTATTATTTTTATTTATATATTGAATATTTCCATATAATAAATCCCATTTTTTTATTATAAAATCTTTTTGAATTTTACTTAAAATATGATCAGAATTAAATATATCATCGCTGTGAAGCATGCCTATTATTTTACCTGAGGATTTTTTTATTCCAAAGTTAAGAGATGGATAAATCCCAGATTTTTTATTATTGATAAATTTAATTTTTTTTGTATTTATTTTTTTTAAATCAAAATCTTTATTTAAATTTTTATAAATAATTAGATGTTCAATATTTACATTTTTTTGTCTATTTACCGATTTAATTGTTTTTAACAATTTTTGATCACAGTTTTTAGCTAATGTAATAATTGAAATTTTCATGTTAAATATGTATCTAAATATCTTTAAAATTGCTAAAAATATTTTTTAAATTTTATCAAACTAACAATGCATATGAAAAAAATTGGTGTTTTAGATTTTAGAATTGGAAATATTTCATCTTTGCTTAACATGATCAATAAACTGGGATTTGATGCAGTTAGGATCGATATGAGCTCTGAAATAAACTTAAAAAATATTTACAATCTTATCTTACCAGGTGTTGGATCATTTGATAATGCAATGGAAAAGCTTTCAAAGTGTGGATCTTTGAAAATTTTAGAAAAAGAAATATTTGAAAAAAAAAAAATAATTTTAGGTATTTGTATTGGTATGCAAATATTATTTCAAAAAAGTGAAGAGGGAAATTCTAATGGATTAGGTTGGATAGAAGGAACTGTTAAAAAACTTGATTGTAAACTTCCAATACCCCATATGGGTTGGAATGAACTAAAGATTATAAGTAAAGATAAAATATTTGAAAATTTAAAAGAAAATTCAAGATTTTATTTTTGTCATTCTTACGAAATTAAAACTCATAAAGATAATGTTCTAGCAACCACAGATTATGATAATTTAATTAATTCAATAGTAAAAAAGGAAAATATATATGGATTTCAATTTCATCCTGAAAAAAGTCACAAAAATGGATTTGATTTAATCAGAAATTTTTGCAACTTAAATGCTTAAAAAAAGAATAATACCTGTAATATTAATAGATAATAATGGCAAGGTATTTAAGACTGAAAAATTTGATAACCCCAACTACATTGGAGACGTATTTAATACAATTAAAATTTTAAACGAATATGAAGTTGATGAGATAATTATATTAGACATAGAAGCAACAAAAAAAAAATTGGCTCCAAATTATTCTTTACTTCAAAAAATTTCTACAGAGAGCTTTGTGCCATTAACTTATGGTGGTGGTATAGACAATTTAGAAAAAATAGAAAAAATTTTTAGTTTAGGATTTGAGAAAATATCAATTAATAAAGCTGCTCAAATAAATAATAATTTTTTCAACAAAGCATCTAAATTATTTGGTAATCAAAGTATCGTTCTATCAATAGATATAAAGTATGAAGAGAACATCTCAATTTTTGATTATACAAAAAAAGAATTTAAACAAATAAATGAGTCAGAACTATTAAAAATGATGGATAGTTATAATTGCGGTGAATATTTTTTTAATTTTGTTGATAACGATGGCACTATGCAAGGTTATAATGTGAATATAATTCAAAAACTTATCAAAATAACTAACAAACCATTAATAGTTTGTGGTGGTGCTGGTAAATTATCACATCTAGATGAAATTCTTAGATTAGGAAATTGTTCTGTAGCATGTGGAAGTTTTTTTATATATGCAAACGAAAATAAAGGGGTACTAATCAATTATTTAGATGAAGATGAAAAAAATAATCTACCATTAGAAATTACTTATTAATGGATAAAAATCAAATTTGTAATAACTGTATTATGGATACATCAGATCCAGATATATACTTTAATGAAGAGGGTATCTGTAACCATTGTGTAGACTCACTGCCTAAATTAAAAAAACTGATTTATTCAAACGAGGAAGTTGAAAAAAATTTGAATAAATTAAAGAGTAAAATTTTAGATAAAAAAAAACAAAAATATGATTGTTTAATTGGTTTGAGTGGAGGGGTGGATAGCTCTTATCTTTGTTTATTAGCAAAAAAAATGAATTTGAATGCATTAGTAGTGCATCTTGATAATGGTTGGAACTCTATAGAATCTGTTAAAAATATTAAAAAAGTACTAAAAGAGACAAGATTTGATTATCAAGCATATGTTATTGAATGGGAAGAAGTTAAAGATCTCCAAAGATCGTTTATATTTGCTGGAGTGCCAGATATAGAAGTTGTTAGTGATCATGCTTATTATGCATCATTATTTAAAATAGCAAAAGAAAATAGAATCAAGTTTATTTTAAGTGGTTATAACTTCAATACAGAACATTCTATGCCAAGAAAATGGATTTGGAGAAAATCAGATATTAGAAATATTAAAGATATTCACAAAAAGTATGGAGTAAAAAAACTTGCTACTTTTCCTTTTCTAGGAACTATCGAAATATTTTTTTCGATTAAATTTGGATTTGGACCAGAGATAATTAACTTATTAGATTATATAAATTATAATAAAACCAAAGCTATTAACGAACTTACTAAAATTGGATGGAATGAGTATGGTGAAAAACATTATGAGTCAATTTTCACTAAATTTTATCAATCTTATATTTTGCCTGTTAAATTCAAAATTGATAAAAGAAAAACCCATTTATCATGTCAAATTAGAAATAATGAATTATCAAGAGATGAAGCATTGGAAGCAATGAAAGCCAAAACTTATAATGATAATAAAATTGAATTTGAAAAAGATTACGTTTTAAGAAAGTTAGATATTTCAAACACAGATTTTGAAAAAATAATGAAACAGAGTCCTAAAAAACATTCGTATTATAAAACTGATCAATATTTGATATCAATATATAATTTATTCAATAGATTTATTAAATGA
>MDTB01084594.1_pt1 | contig 17431 bp, 17 predicted proteins | sample 811161 | NCBI WGS metagenome assembly MDTB01 (sample SAMN05326650, study PRJNA326480) | marine metagenome | isolation source: seawater | place: Mediterranean Sea | collected 2009
AAGATCACTAAGTTCAGGTATTCTGAGAACAGAAAAAATATTTTTGTTTTTAATATTTTCTCCAAGAAGTTGTCCACTTGCTGAATTAAACTCTATAACATAAAGACGCTGATCTATAATTAAGAGTGGATCGGGAAAATTTTGAAAAAAATAATTAAAGAAAAAAACCCTTAATTGTTCGATCCTATAGTTGTTCTGATATTTTTTTAAAATACTATTTAAGTTAAAAATTATGGGCTCGTATAATTTAAAAAAAAACAATCGAGAGCTTTTAATTGGTTTACCGGAAAAATTCTGTAAATTTTTAATTACACTTCTAAGATCTTTTAAGAAAAGAAAGATAAAAATTAGGCATACTAATATTATAAATATGAATACGATAATTATGTCTTTATGAACAAACATAGAAATGGTTATATGATAGAATGTTTATGTTAAAGAAAAATGAAATTAAAACAACCTGATATAAACGGTTTGTTGAAACTTAATAAGAAGAAATCAAAACTCACACCCATGATAGCTCAATATCTTGAGGTAAAAGAAAGACATAAAGAGTATTTATTGTTTTATAGAATGGGAGATTTTTATGAATTATTCTTTGATGATGCTAAAATTGCTGCGTCAAAGTTAGGTATTGCGTTAACAAAAAGAGGGATGTTAAATAACAAGGAAATACCTATGTGCGGCGTTCCTGTTCACTCATCACAAACATATTTATCAAGATTGATTAAATTTGGATTTAAGGTTGCCGTAGCCGAACAACTTGACCAAAAAGACGATAGCTTAAAAGATAAGCCTAAAATTTTTAAAAGAGATGTAGTAAGAATTATCACACCTGGAACAATAATTGAGGATTCATTACTTGATTCAAAAAATAATAACAATTTATTAAGTGTTTTTTCATCAAAGGGAAGTATTTCAATATCATGGGTTGATATGACAACAGGTTCAATAAAACTTGAAAAAATTGAGGGACGAAATTTTTTACAGGATCTAAAGGAATCCATTCACAAAATTGAGCCTAATGAAATAATAATCTCTGAGGAAATTAAAAATTCTAATATACTTAAAGAATGCATAAATTTATTTGAGAGAAAAATATCAATAATTCCAAATTCATTTTATGACAACAAGAACAATAAAAATGAAATAAGTGTTTTTTTTGAAAAAAAAAAGATTCAATCACTAGGTAACTTCACAGAAAATGATATTTCAGCCGTTGGGGCCCTTATAAATTATTTAAAATTAACACAGAAAAACAATTTACCTAAGATTAGAAATATAGAAATTATTTCTAGAAAAAGTTTTATGCAAGTAGATATGTTTACTGCAAAGAGTTTAGAAATATTTGAAAGTTACGATGGTACAAAAAAAGGAAGTTTAATTGATACAATAGATGAAACAAAAACTGCAAGTGGCGCAAGAATGTTGAGAGATCTTCTAAAGGCTCCATTAATAAAAAAAAAAGAAATAGAACATAGACATAATCTCATAGAGTCATTTCACTATAATGATGAGGTTTTAGGGGAAATTATAAAACTTTTAGAAAATATTCCTGATTTAGAAAGAGCTGTAACAAGAATTAGCGCAAAAACAAATAACCCAAGAGACCTTATACTCATAGCTCAATTCATCAGTTTTGCCCAAAAAATTTTTGAGCAACTTAATAAAGTAAAACAAAAAAATCTTAAAGAATTAATTGTAGATAAACCTACAATAAAAAAGATTGTTGAAATTAAAAAAATAATAAATGATAAGATTATTACTACCCCTCCAATAAATATCAGTGAAGGGGGAGTGATTAAACAGTTCATTAGCAAGAGATTAGATGAATTAAGAAATATAAAAAAAATAAAAAAAGATGAGGTTTTAAAATTACAAGAAAAATACGTTCTCAACACAAATATTAATAATTTAAAAATAAAATTTAATAACTTTCATGGGTATTTTATTGAGGTGACCAAAAAAAACACTTCTCAAATTGAAAAACACCAAGGATCAGAGTTTATGTTAATACAAAACACTTTGAATTCTTCGAGATATCAAACTAACGAATTAAGGAAGATATCTTCAGAAATAGAAAGCTCAGAATCTGAATCAATTGAACTAGAACAAGAGATATATAATGATATATGCAATGATATTTTAGGAATAACAGATAAACTTACAATTTTATCAAAAAAAGTATCTTTTGTTGATGTTATAACAAATTTCTCAAAAATTGCCGAACAAAGAAAATACACTAAGCCTAATATAGTTGATGAAGTGTCTATAAATTTAATAAATGGAAGACATCCTGTTGTAGAGGAAGTAATGAAAAAACACGGAGAAAAATTTACTCCCAATAATTGCCTAATGAATAAAAAAACTAATATTTGGTTAATGACAGGACCAAATATGGCAGGAAAGAGCACATTTTTAAGACAAATAGCAATAATTATTTTATTGAATCAAGTTGGATCATATGTTCCAGCTGATTCTCTGCAGGTTGGAATATTTGACAAAATATTTACTCGCATTGGAGCTTCAGATAATCTTTCTGAGGGAATGTCAACTTTTATGATGGAAATGATTGAAACCTCTAGAATTGTAGATGAAGCAACAGAATCTTCTCTAGTAATTCTTGATGAATTGGGTAGAGGTACATCCTCTGAAGACGGACTAGCAATTGCTTACTCAGTACTGGAGTTCATAGCTCTTAAGATAAATTGTGTGACTTTATTTGCTACGCATTACAAAGATTTATGTCAAATGAGTAAAAAACATGATCAGATAGCAAATAAAACTCTTGAAATTAGAAAATGGGAGGACGAGATTATTTTTCATTACAAAGTAATTGATGGAATTTCTGAAGGATCTTTTGGGATTCATGTAGCAAATTTAGCAGGTATTAATAAATCTATTGTGTCAAGAGCAAAACAAGTATTACAAAGAATTAATAAAGATGAGATAGAAGACATAAATATAGATAATTTTGAGTTTAAAGGCACTGATGAAAAAAATCAAAATGAGATTGTAAACTTTGTAAAAAAATTAGATTTGGATAACTTATCTCCTAAAGAATCACTTGATATATTATATACACTCAAAAAAAATTATTTTTTTGAATAATGATAAATTCTACCAAAAAAACTCAAGGACAAATTGAAAGTATTAAAAAGGAATTTTACAGAGAAAAAAAAAAAATAAGAGAGAACTTCTTTAAGAATAATAATGGAATTAAAAATAGTAACGAAAACTCTGATTTAATAGATAAAGTAATAAGAAAGGTTTTTTTTATACTTAAAAAAAAAGAGGATTTTGAGAAGGAGATTTTTATTTGTGCAGTTGGTGGGTATGGAAGAAGGCAATTATCACCCTTCTCTGATGTAGATCTACTTTTCGGATATAATAAAAAAATAAATACTAAAAAAATAGAAAAAATTGTTCAATTTTTTTTATATCCAATGTGGGATATGGGCTTAAAAGTAGGTTATGCCGTTAGAAACTTTGAAGAAATAGTTTATTTTTCAAAAAAGGACCATGTAATTAAAACAAGTTTATTAGACGCTAGATTAATCTGTGGTCCATCAGCTTTTTTTTCACAAATAATGAATAGTGTTTTTAAAGAAATTTCAAAAAAAACGGATTCCTTTATTAAGCAAAAGATAGATGAAAGAAAAGAAAATATTATTAAAATAGGGTTTGATTATTTTAGAAATGAGCCAAATATAAAAGAAAGTGAAGGTTCATTAAGGGATATAAATTTAATTTACTGGTCTTTAAAAATATATTCTATTTATAAAAAAAAAAATGCAAAAAATTCTGAAAGTTTTTTAACAAATCTTGAGAAGAATAAAGTTAAAAAAGCTTTAGAATTTTTAATGTATCTTAGATGCCACATTCATTATGCTAGTAAAAGATCAAATGAGAAACTCTCATTTGAATTACAAAAAATACTTTCTGAAAAACTTTCATTTAAATTTAAAAATGCTGGTTCAAAAAATCTTGTTGAATTGATGATGCAGGAGTATTTCCAACAAATAAAAAATGTAAGAATTTTTACGCAAATTATTATAGGAGTTATAAACAAGAATATAAAAAAAAAAACAATACAGTCAGAAATAATTTTAAGTAAAGAGAAAATAATAAATAACTTAACAAAGAAAATATATAAATCAGACTTTGACTTCGATGATCAGAGATTTGTAATTAATAATTTAAAAAAAATAAAAAGAAGTGATTTGCTTTCAAAAAACAATCTTAAATATTTCAAGAAAATATTATTTTCAGAATCAATTGAGAAGATTCTTCTTTTTAATGATGTGGGATTACTAGGTAAAATTATTCCAGAGTTTTCAAAAATTGATTCGTTGCCTCAATTTGACAGGTTTCATTCATTAACAGTTGGACAGCACACACTAAAAGCACTAAGTACATTGAAATTAATATATAAAAAAAGAAATGATAATTATAAATTTGCATCAAAAATATTAGAAAAAAAATTTAATAAAAATCCACTCTACTATGCAATATTATTACATGATATTGGTAAAGGTATGGGAGGTGAACATCAAAAAAAAGGAGCGTTATTAGCAGAAAAGATTGTATTAGACTTAAAGGAATCTAATTATGTTGCACAAGAAACATCTTGGTTAATTGAAAATCATTTATTAATGAGTGAGTTTGCTTTTAAAAAAGATTTAGAAGATTATTCAGTCATAAAAAAGATATCCCTAAAAATTAAAAATTCTGAGAGATTATATTCTTTATATTTATTAACTGTTGCTGATATCTCTGCTGTTGATCATGGAATATGGAACGAATGGAAAGCTTCTTTACTCGAGACATTATTCACCAAAATAAGACATGAGATTAATGAACCTATCAAACAAAAAAGTCTAAATGAAAAAATAGATCTAATAAAAGAAAAAGTATTAGAAAAATCAAATATATTAACAAAAGATGATTTGAAGAGGATTTCAAAAATTACTTATCCAAATTACTGGCTTTTACAAAGTAGCTCAGATATTTTATACCAAATAGAAAATTTTCTCTTAAAGAAAAAAAAAGAAAATATAAATTGTTCTATAAAAAAAACATCAATTAATACTTTTCTTGATGTTACGATTGTTGCCATTGATAAGCCTTTATTATTTCTTAATATAATCTCAATTTTTTTTTCTGAGAATTTCTCAATACTAGAGGCAAGAGTTTTTACTTTAGATGACGGTACGGTTATTGATACCTTTAAAATTTCTTACCAAAATAAATCTTTTATTTCAAATAATGAGAAGGAGCTTAAAATAAATAATTTAATTAAAAGGTTTAATAATTTTGAAAATAACAAAGAGATTGGTTTTAAAAAAAATTTAAAAAGAAAAAGAATCCTTCACTCAAAAACGAATATAAATTTTGACAACAAATCTTCGTCAACTTATACAGTTCTTGAAGTGATTAGCAATGATAGGCCAGGCTTATTATTTGATATTTCTAAAGTATTGATCCAAAATAATATTATTATCTCAATGGCTAAGATTTCTACAAATGGTGATTTTGTAGAGGATAGTTTTCACTTGAGAAATAAGTTTGGATTAAAAATTGATAGCCAGAGTTTAATTGAAAAATTGGAAAAAGAAATTTGTAATTCATTGGAAGAAGTTCAAAACAATGTTTCTTAGAGTTATTTCAATCCTTAGTTCGTTAACTTTTATTAGTAGAATTCTTGGTTACATCAGAGACCTTTTAATTGCAAAAATATTAGGAGCAGGCTTAGTTTCAGATGCCTTTTTTATATCATTTAAATTACCTAATCTTTTTAGAAGATTATTAGCTGAAGGCTCAATGAATTCAGCTTTTATACCTGTTGTTTCAGGTGTTTCAAAAAGATTTGGTAGAATAAGATCTGATGAGTTTTTTTCAACAATATTTTCCTTTTTACTTATTTTCCTTTTTATTGTTTTAATACTTTTTGAAACTTTTATGCCTCTTATTATTAAATTAATTGCGCCAGGTTTTAATGATAATCCAGAAAAATTTTTGCTAACCGTTGATTTGTCAAGATTAGCTTTTCCTTTCGTTTTTTTTATTTGCTTAACCTCTTTAGCAGGAAGCTACCTGAATACTCTGGGCAAATTTGCTGCAATGGCACTAACACCAATTATCTTGAATCTAATATTGATTTCTTGCTTAATTATTTTTTTTTATGACAATGACAAAATTATAATTTCTAATTATCTAAGCGCATCAATATCATTAGCAGGTTCAATTCAGTTACTTTGGATAATTTTTAATGTAAAGAAAAATGGTGTTGATCTAAAGTACAAATCATTTAAGACTTTTAAATCACCTAAAAACAAACCATTTATACAAAAGTTTTTAAAATTATTACTTCCAGCTATTCTTGGAAACGGTGCATATCAAATTAATTTATTAATCGATATGATATTGGCATCAACTTTACCAGATGGCTCAATTTCTTATTTATATTTTGCAGACAGAATTAATCAACTGCCTCTGGGTGTTCTTGGCATTGCCATAGGTACAGCTTTGTTACCCATTCTCTCAAAGCAGATTAAAGAACAAAAATTAAATAAAGCTAATGAGAGTATAAATAATGCTTTAAAATTTGGTATTTTTTTCTCTGTTCCTGCTTTATTTGGCATATTTTTACTATCTAAAGAGGTTATAGCAATTTTATTTTTTAGTGGAGAATTTTCTGGAGAAGATGTTTTGTCAACTGCTAGTGCTCTTTCAGCACTTAGTTTTGGACTTCCGGCTTTTATATTAATAAAAATTTTAGTTGTTCCTTTTTTTGCAAATGAAGATACAAAAACTCCAATAAGTATTGCAATTTTTTCAATGATCATAAATTTAATATTAAACCTAATATTAATAAAACAATTTTTACATGTTGGACTAGCCATTGCTACATCGATATCTGCTTGGATAAATGTAATTCTTCTTTTTTATACCTTAAAGAAAAAGTTGAAGTTTCAATATGAAAAAACGATTATAACAGACTTTATAAAAGTTTTATTTTGTTCAGTTTTAATGGGGATTATTGTAGTTTCTTTAAAAGGGCTTCTTAATATAGATTTTACTGTTTTAAATTTTTTTGGTAAGAATAGTTTATTACTCATATTGATAATTATATTTGGAGGATTCGCTTATCTTTTGATAAGTTATGGTTTCGGTATAAGATACATTAATTTAAAAAAATGGAAAAAAAGAAATTAAAAAAACTAGTTTTTTCTGGAGTTCAACCCACAGGAAATTTGCACTTAGGAAATTACTTAGGTGCAATCAAAAATTGGGTTGATTTGCAAAACGAGAAAGAATGTATTTTTTGTATTGTTGATTTGCATGCAATCACAATTGCTGAAAATAGAAAAAAACTCAAGGAACATTCAATGGAAGTTGCTGCTGCTTATATAGCCTCAGGAATTAATCCCGAAAAAAGTAAGATTTTTACCCAATCAAATGTCTCTCAACATTCTGAATTAGCTTGGATTCTTGGATGTCACACACCAATAGGTTGGCTCAATAGAATGACTCAGTTTAAAGATAAAGCAGGGAAAAATAAAGAAAAAGCACCTCTTGGACTTTATTCCTACCCTGTTCTTATGGCAGCCGATATATTATTGTATAAATCTAATTTTGTTCCGGTAGGTGAAGATCAAAAACAACACTTAGAATTATCAAGAGATATTGCTCAAGGTTTTAACAGATTTTATGAAAGTGATTTTTTTCCAATTCCTGAGCCCTTAATTCTTGGAGTTGCAACAAGAGTCATGAGCTTGAAAGATGGAAAAAAAAAAATGAGTAAATCTGATCCTTCTGATCAATCAAGAATAAATTTAACGGATGACCAAGACGAGATAAGAAGAAAAATCAGAAAGGCAAAAACGGACTCTTTACCTTTTCCTGAAAATATAGGGGATTTAAAAAATAGACCAGAAGTTAATAATTTGACAAATATATTTTGTTCAATGAGTGATCAAAAGATTGAAAATATAATAAATATATATTCTGGAAAAGATTTTAGACAATTTAAGGAAGATCTTTCAGAGGTGGTAATTAATAAAATATCAAAAATATCTAATGAAATGAAAAAGCTTCTATCTGAAAAAGTATTTTTGGAATCAATTCTACAAAATGGATCTTTAGAAGCTAAACAAATAGCCGAAAAAAATCTAGATGAAATCAAAGATTTAATTAATTTTTTCAAAACATGACATTTTATTTACCAATTGCTGAGATTGAAATAAATTTACTAATAATTTTATTTCTTGGTTTTATAGTTGGATTTATGTCAGGGTTATTTGGAGTGGGCGGTGGTTTTTTAATGACTCCACTCTTAATTTTTATGGGAATACCTGCTTCAACGGCTGTTGGAACAGAATCAGTCCAAATTCTTGGCTCCTCTGTTTCAGGTGCCATCGCTCATGGAAGAAAAAAAAATATAGATTACGAAATAGGTATCTTTTTATTGATTGGTGGAATCTTTGGTTCCACAGTTGGTGTTATAATCTTTAACTTTCTAAAGGAGTCAGGAAACTTAGACTTAATAATTAATATACTTTATGTAATTTTTTTGATGATTATTGGTTTTTTGATGTTAATCGAAAGCTCTCTATCACTAATAAAAGAACCAAAGAATACAAATAAAAGTAAATTAAAAAAAAAAAGAAGTTTTCTTCAAATGTTACCTCTCAAATTAAAATTTCGACAATCTAAGATATATATGTCAATTCTTCTTCCTATTTCTGTTGGAATATTCACTGGTTTTTTATCATCATTAATGGGAGTTGGTGGAGGCTTTATAATGGTCCCTGCGATGATTTATTTATTTAGAATGGGTACAGTTTCAGCAATTGGTACATCTTTATTTCAGATAGTTTTTGTAACCCTGAATGTTTCAATTTTACAAGCTACATACAATTTATCAGTTGATCTAATTTTAGCTGTTTTTCTTCTTTTAGGTGGAGTTATAGGCGCACAATATGGTTCTAAATACACTTCTAAATTTAGAGGAGAGCATATTAGAATTTTACTTGCAATAATTGTAATTATTGTCTGTATTAAAATGGGAATGGAATTGATAAATGAACCTTTGGTAAATTCACGTATTATTATTCAAGATGCTTTTTAATATTAAAAATTTTTTGTTTATTCTTTTATACTTTGCTAGCAATACTTTGTTCGCAAATACTTTAACATTTGATATTTCACAAAAAGATATCTTTGTATCAAAGAATTCTAATGAACCAGATTTTACTATTTATGGATTTTCAGATTCAAAAAAAACACTTGTTCTAAAAGTAATGGGACCAAAGCAAAAGGTTGTTCTTCAAAAAAAGAAAAAAATATTTGGAATGTGGACTTGGAATAAAACCGGGGAATTTAGTTATCCTGGTTTATTCCACTATTACACTAATAATAGAAATAATGAGATTGAGTTTGATATTAAAAAAGATCTAGTTGATAATATTAGGCTTATAGGTAAAGACGACGATAATCTAAAGAAGGAATTAATTGAGAAAAAATTGTCTATTAGTCTATTCATGATTAAAAATAATTCATTTCAAGTAATTAATAATAGTGTTCCAAAATTTTTCAAAATACCTGTTAAACTTCCAAAAAACTGTCCTTCAGGAGAGTACCTTGTGTCTATGAGTTTGATAGATAAAGGTAATAAATTTGAAACAAAAAAAATAAAAATTTCAGTTGAAAAGCCAGGATTAAGTTCTTTTATTTTCAAGTTTGCCCATAAATTCTCTTTTATATATGGTATTTTTTCTGCTATTATTGCCATTGGCTTAGGTATAATTGCCGGTTTTATTTTTAAGAAAAGTTGACCATGAATAAAGAACTCACATTTCTAGTTATATTAGATGATTCACCAGAAATGTTTAATGCTTTGAGGTATGCTGCTCAAAGAAGTGCAATAAGTGATGGTAGAGTGGCTATTTTATATACATTTGATACTTTAGAATTTAGTCACTGGAAAGCGGTTGAAGATATCGCAGAAGTTGAATCAAGAGAAAAGGCTGAGTCAAAAATCAAAGAATATGAAAATTTTGTATCGCAATTTGCAAATAAAAAACCTAAAAAATTTATAATGAAAGGTGATAGAGTTGAATGTATAATTAATTTTTTATCTGCAAACAAATTTATTTCCAATTTTGTTTTAGCTTCAAGCAGTGCAGGGTCTGATCCTTTAATAAGTGCTTTTACTGGAAAGCAAATGTCCAAAATCAAGGTTCCTTTAACAATAATCCCTTCAAACTTATCAGAAGAAGAAATTGACAAATTGACTTGAATTAATTAATTTTTAAATATGTTTATACAAACTGAAGATACTCCAAACCCTAAAACACTAAAATTTATTCCAGGAAAAACAATTTTAGATGAAGGGAGTCTTGAGTTCAAGACAAAGGAGGAAGCTAAAAAAAACACATTAGCTAATTTACTCTTTGAAGATGAAAATGTTACAAGCGTTTTTATCGGTAAAGACTTTATAACAATTACAAAAGAAAATGACCTTGAATGGGATTTAGTTAAACCAAACCTCTTGTCAAAGATTCACGATTTTTTTTCAGTAGATCAAAATGTTATTAAGAATTCCTCATCAAAAGAAAAAGCAAATGACAATAAAATAAAATATAGTAAAAAGGATCTTGGTATTGTAAATCAGATCAAAGAACTTCTAAACGAAAGAATTAAACCAGCCGTTGCTCAAGATGGTGGAGATATTAGTTTTGTGAAATTTGAAAAAGGCATTGTTTTTTTAGAGCTAAAAGGAGCTTGTTCTGGCTGCCCAAGTTCAACAATAACTTTGAAATCAGGTATAGAAAATATGTTGAAATATTATATTCCTGAGATTCAATCGGTTGAAGCTGTAAATTAAATTAATGCAAAAAATATCAGTTTTTTATAGAAACATTGGGGTCACATTAGTTTCTCTTGTCTTAATCAATCTTGCAGTTGGATTCTATAGTGGTTTTAAAAATAAAAAGACTCAGAATCAATCAATTAATTATACAATTCAAAGTATGAGACTTGAGGAAAAACAAGCATCAGATATAAAGCTTGATTACATTTCAAAGGCTAATGAGATGATTGAGATTTTTAAAAAATATGATTTTTCTGTTGATGATTTTTTGAATAATGATTCAGCCAATCTGATATTATTTTCTTCTTTACCTGACGACTTTATGGGTATTCAACCTATTTCAGATAGAAAGAAACTTTTTATTAACACATTAATCCCAATAATTTATTCTGAAAACTTGAAGATTTTGAGCGAAAGAAAGAAAATTTTAGATTGGTGGAGAGAGTCTAATGGTGAAAATTTTTCAAGAGATTTTTGGCCAGTTTGGTTATTTGAATTAAGTGAAAAGTATGAATCTAATGACTCTAATTTGGGCAACCTTTTAATTAAGGTAGATGTAGTTCCAATTTCATTAGCCCTTGCTCAGGCGGCAATAGAGAGTGGATGGGGAACTTCAAGGTATCTTAGAGAAGGTAATGCCATATTTGGACAATACACATTTGATGAAAGCAAGGGTCTTAAACCAAAGAAAAGAGAGGAAGATAAGAATTTTTTTGTGAGAAAATTTGTCAATTTATCAGATTCTGCTAGGTCTTACCTGAAAAATATTAATACACATGCAGCCTATAAAGAATTTAGAGAAGAAAGAAAAAAATTTAGAATGAGCGGTGAAGCATTGTCTGGATACAAATTATCAGATTTTCTGTACAATTATTCAGAGAGAAAAAATGAATATGTTAAAGATGTAAAAAAAATAATTAAATCAAATAATTTTTTAAAATTTGATAAGAGTGGAACTTTAAATTAAATTTTAAAAAATTATCGCTGAGTTTGTTGTAATTATCATTTTTCCAAACCAGAAAAGTTGAGAATCCTCATTTATTTTTGTACAATTAAGTCTGTATTGATTTTTTTTTATCAAATTATTTAAGATTAAGGTTATTTTTTTTTCTTTTTTTTGAATTGTTAATTTTGCATTATTATTTAAATAACAATTAATATTTTCGACACTTTGTCTTGTCTGAAAAGAAAACTCAAATAGACCTAAATCGAGGTTTTTTTGACTAACTGTTAAATCAGAAAATTTGAATGGCTTTGCCCTTACTATTTGTTTAAATCGCTCTATTTTTCCGAATTCATCATTTATTGAAAATCTTGGAAGTTTATACTTATTTTCATCTATATTTATTGGACTAGAGTGCTGGGAAAAAGCAAGTTTATAATCGAGTTTTTTAAGCAATTTTTCAATTTGGTCATTTGATTCACCATACGGATATGAAAAAATCTTTGGAATATAATTTAATTCTTTTTTAATTTTTTCTTCTGCTAAAATTAATTCATTCAATGCCTGTTCAGTAGAGATTTCATTTAAATTTGCATGGCTAAAAGTATGATTAAGTATGACGCCATTTGAATTATATACTTCTTTAATCATGTTCCAACTCATAAAGTCACTATTTTCTTTCTCCGATACAAATTTAGTTGACAAAAAAATACTAAATGGAAACCCAAGTTTTTTTAAAATCGGGAATCCATTTTTAAAAAAACTTTTGTAACCATCATCAATAGTTATAAAAATAGATTTTTGTGGAAGTTTAAATTTACCTTCAAAAAAAGATATTAATTTTGAAATTGGCAAGACATTGTAATTATTTTTTTTTAAATAAAGCATCTGGGACTCAAAGTTATCTTTGGAAATACTTGTTGAAGGAAACCTATTATCATCAAATCTGTGATACATTAGGCTTATCGCTGAACCCTCCTCGCTTTTAGAAAATGTCGAAGAAAAAACTACAAACAAAATAACAATAAATTTTATCATTCGTCGATATTTTCAACTATTGGGAAGGTTTTTGAATTAAAAAGTTGATAATGCCACCATTCATTTCTGTAAAAATCCCAACCAGCATCTGTCATAATACCAAGGAGGGTTAGTCTATTTTTGTAAGACAAATCAGATATTTCTTGACTACCATGATAAGAAAGTTTACTGAATTCATCAAAATCTGTTCCCATATCCAATTCCTTTCCTTCCTTAATAAGGGTTAAATCAATTGCCACACCTCGTGAATGTGGGGATCCTTTTTTAGGGTGAGATAAGAAGTTAGGATCCGGATAAAAATTCCAGAGTTTTTTTTGGACATAAACAGGTCTATAGGCATCAAATATTTTTAACTTGAATCCAATTTTTTTTGAAATCTCAACTGATCTACAAAGATGTTCATATGCAACTTTATGAAGAAAACAACTGTTTAAAGACGAAACTGTTTTTTTGGTGAAGTTATTGTTCGAAGAATATCTTAGATCAACAACAATATCTAAGTTATTTTGATTTACTTTTATGAAATTTTCATCCATTTTAGAATAGTAATTATGTTAACATTATCAATTTTTTGTTCAAGTCAAACTATATCATTGGCAATATATTCTGATAAAAAACTAGAAAATTTTAGTGAAAAAAAAATAATTAATGGGAAAGTAGATGGTGTCTTTGGACTCATTCAATACTTTTCAAACAAACATGATTTTAAAAATTTAAAATACATATTTATATCACTAGGTCCAGGAAGTTTTACAGCCCTAAGGTCAATTAAATCAATTTCGCAAGCTTTGGCTTTTTTTTCCAATGCAAAAGTTATTTCAACATCAACATTTACTCCCTACCTTGTTAAGAATTTAAATATTGGAAAGAATGTGATTGTAAGCTTTAGATCAACAAAGATGAAATTTTTTTATCAGCAATTTAGTATAATCGAAAATAAAATATTAAAAAAATCCCACGTTTTTCATGAAAGTGCCGAAAGTTTCCATGATTTTTTTTTAGCCAAAGAACAAAGAATTGATAATTTATTACTTATTACAGATGAGTTAAAATTTAGTAAGAAGATTGATAAAAGAAGAATTAAAGTTGAATCTATCAATGCAAAAGATTTAGCAAATTCAATTTTTAGTGGTTTTGGGACAAAAAAATTAGATATTTTTTATCATAATACTTATTATGAATAACTTAAATTTTATAACTCTTGATTATAAATTATGTAAAGATCTTTTTCTATATCAAAAAAGATTTAGTGCTTTATTCAAAAATAATTTTTGGAAAAAAGATGAACTTCAGAAATTCATAAAAAAAAGAAAATCTCATGGAAGGTTGTGCATTTTTAGTAAATCAATCATCGGATTTTATTTAGCGTTGTCTAATCTTGATTATCTGGAAATATATACAATTTTTGTTGATCCTTTATACAGAAAAAAAGGAGTGGGTAGTTTACTACTCAAAGATTGTATAGATTTTTGTAAAATAAATTTTATCAAAAAAATTATTCTTGAAGTAAGTGACGAAAATTATGATGCAAAAAGAATGTATTTTAGTAATAATTTTAAGATCATTGGTGAAAGAAAAAGTTATTATGAAAAAAAAAATAAAAGAGAAGATGCTTTGGTTTTAGAGTTAGACCTGATCATATAAATTTAGTTGATATTTATTAGATTGCAGAGGTTTTGTTATAATTTTAAAATTTTTCTTCAAACTATCCTGAAGCATAAGCATATTTTTTTTACCTTTTACAATGATTGTCTTTTCAGTGTCGATATTGTCCTTGATAAATAATTTTGCCTTAAGAAAAGTCATTGGGCACTTTTCATTACTGATATCTAAAACTTTTTTTTTCATTTTATTTACAATATGATATATTCTAATAAGTGTAAATTTTTTTATAAATGTAATAAAAGTTTAATATAAGATTAATATTTTTTTAAGAAATGATGTCATTATTAGATAAATGTTCAAAACTTGGTTTAAAAATGACCGAGCAAAGAAGAATTATTGTTCAAGTTCTATCAGAATCGAAAGATCACCCTGATGTGGAGTTGGTGTTTAAGAGAGCTTCAAAGGTAGATAAAAAAATTGGCATTGCAACTGTATATAGAACAATAAGGCTTTTTGAAGAAAACAACATTATTGAAAAACATGAGTTTAAAGATGGAAGATTTAGATATGAAGAGGTTCCAGATGAGCACCATGACCATTTAATTGATGTAAGAACTGGAAAAGTAATTGAATTTCAAAATGATGCAATTGAAAAACTTCAAAAGATTGTCGCAAAAGAGCTTGGTTATAAACTTGTTGATCATAGATTAGAATTATATGGTGTTCCAATTAAAAATAAATAATAACTCTTCACCAGAACCTAAGGCACCAAAAGTTGAGAAGATTAAATCAATTTTTTCTTCTAAACCCGGTAATTTTGAGTTTTCGTTTAAAAACTATCTTGTAAAAATTATAAAAGATCCAGACCCAAATGTCGATTTCGCAAAAAAATTAAGGTATAATAGTTTTTTTAAAAATAAAAAAGATATTACTAATGATTCTGACGAATTTGATAAATTCTGTGATCATTTAGTTGTAATTGATACAGCGATTTCTCCTAATTTTGTAGTTGGAACTTATCGTTTGCTTCTAAAAAAGCAGAAGGAAAAATATAAAAGGTTTTACAGTGAATCAGAATTTGATTTGTCAAATTTTTTTAACATTAAGAATATTTCAATGCTTGAAGCAGGAAGATCCTGTGTCCATGAAGATTATAGGGATGGAAGAATTATAAAACTTCTTTGGAAAGGCTTAGCATCCTATATTATCAGTAATAAAGTTGATCTAATTTTTGGCTGTGCAAGTTTCCCTTCTTCTAATCACTTGAAGTTTAATAATCAACTTTCTTATTTGTATCACTATCATAAACCACCAAAAAAATATATTTCAAATCCTATCGAAAATCTCAGGGCAGAATTCGAAATTTCCCCATTAAAAGATATTTGTATTGAAGAGGAATTTAGATCTCTTCCTCCTTTGATTAAAGCATACATAAGAGCTGGTGCATGGGTTAATCCAGGAGTAGTAATTGATAAAAAATTTAATACGACAGACGTTCTAATTATCTTAAAATCGGAGAATATTATTAAAAAATATTCAAAACTTTCTGTTAAAGAATAATGCTTTATTCCCCAATACTCTCAATCCTGAGAATTTTTCCATTAATTCTTTGGACAATGTTATTGTCTATTTTACATTTTTTTTATCATTTTATTTTTAGAAAAAATTTCTTTTTATTTTATATGTATTTTTTTAAAGGATTAGTAAAAATTTTTGGAATTAGAGTTTTTTCTTCTGGTTCGCCTTTGAAGAAGAAAGTACTATTTGTTTCTAACCATATTTCTTATTTAGATATTTTGATCTTGGGATCTAAACTTAATGCACTATTTGTCGCAAAGTCTGAGATTGATTCATGGCCGGTTATAAATATTTTATGTAGGCTTGGAAGGACAATATTTGTTAATAGAAAAAACTTTCTCAAAGTAAAAGGCCAGATGAGTCTAATAGACAAAAGTCTTGAAGATGGAAATAATGTAGTTCTTTTTCCGGAAGGAACATCAAGTGACGGTCTTAAAGTATTAAATTTTAAAACATCATTATTAGGAGTGATTGAATCAAAGACTAAAAAGAATTTTTACTTTCAGCCTGTTTCAATTTTTTATAGTAAATTAGATGGAATGCCTGTTGAGATAAAATTTCGCCGTTTTTTTGCCTGGTTCGGAAATATGGATTTACTCTCTCATGCATGGAAATTTTTGGGATTGGGTATTAGTGAAGTAAAGATTCATTTTCATAAACCAAGAAAATTTGACGCTTTTAATAGTAGAAAAGATGCATCTGAATATTGTCATAATATAATATCTAATCAAATAAGCTTTAATTTTCAAAACATTGAAGCAGAGAAAAAAATCAAGCTTAATGAATTTAAGCTCTTGTAATAATAAAAAATTAATTTAATTATCATAACATGAACCAGTCTTTTTTTGTAAAAACTTATGGATGTCAGATGAATGATTATGATTCTGAGAAAATAGATGAATTACTTTTACATAGTGGATTTACAAAAGTTTCTAATTTTGAAAAATCAGATGTTGCAATTTTAAACACATGCCATATTAGAAAAAAAGCCTCTGAAAAGTTTTATTCTGATCTAGGAAGACTCTCAATTTTTAAAAAAAATAAAGAAAAGATTGGAAAAAAGATGCAGATTGTAGTTATGGGATGTGTTGCCCAGGCTGAAGGGGAAGAGGTATTGAAACGAAATAATTTAGTGGATTATGTCGTAGGACCTCAAAATATTCATGCAATACCAAACTTACTAAAGAAAAGTGAACCTCAAAAGATACATACTGAATTTTTAGTCAAAGAAAAGTTCCAATCAATACCATTATCAAATTCAAAAAGTGTTTCAAGATTAATAACGATTCAAGAGGGTTGCGATAAATTTTGTTCATTCTGCGTTGTTCCTTACACACGTGGAAGTGAATATTCTCGTTCAGTTGAGAATATTTTTCTTGAGGCAAAAAATC
>MDTB01222620.1_pt1 | contig 17429 bp, 17 predicted proteins | sample 811161 | NCBI WGS metagenome assembly MDTB01 (sample SAMN05326650, study PRJNA326480) | marine metagenome | isolation source: seawater | place: Mediterranean Sea | collected 2009
GTTCCATTTAGTCCTGGTAGAGGAGATTCATCTCAAGAGCAAACAGAATTAAAAAGTTTCAAGTGGTTAGAACCTCGGCATGATGGCTTCAGAAATTATGTAAAAGCGGATTACTCTGTCATGTCAGAAGAACTTTTATTAGAACGTGCTTCTTTGATGGGATTGACCGCACAAGAAATGACTTGTCTGCTTGGAGGTATGAGAGTACTAGGAACAAATCATGAGTCAGCAAAAGATAAAGGAGTGCTCACAAGTAAAGTTGGTACTTTGACGAATGATTTCTTTATTAACCTCTTAGATATGAAATACACTTGGAAACCGACTGGTAAAAATTCCTACGATATTGTTGATCGTAAAACAAATAAAGTTAAATACACCGCATCTAGAGCTGACTTGGTTTTGGGCTCAAATTCAATTTTGAGATCTTATGCAGAGGTTTATGCTCAAGATGATAACAAGGAAAAATTCATAGAAGATTTTGTTAAAATCTGGATAAAAATTATGAATGCAGATAGACAGCATCATAGAAAATTAAACTAAAATGACTGAATTTACAGCGGGTATATTTAACTCTACAAAAAAAATTTACCAAAATAATAAAGGCTCAATTTTAAGGACAATTGTATACACCATTGGCCATTTTTTAATTGCTATTATAGTTTTAAAATCAGTTGCTGATGTATCGATACAAGAAGCAATGACAGACGCCATCGTTGAACCTCTTGTTAACGCAGTTTGGTATTTTTTGTTAGATAAATTCTGGGCCTCTAAAATGAAAAGCAGATAATTTTATAGTCTACCTTTCAGCTTTTCTTTCTCAATCCAACCTTTATATTTACCAGTTTTAATCTTACACCAATTATTTTTACACTTTTTTATTAGTAACAATCTGCCTTTTTTTGCAATAGCCAAGGGTTTAGAATATTTTGAAGGTTTTTTGAAAATTATTGAATCATCTTCGTTATTTAAAGCAGCTTTTTTCTTAGATAATTGAGAAATATGTATCCACCCAGAATTATTTTCATGATCAATAATTTTTCTAAAATTATATGATTTATCTATAACCAAAACAGGTAGAAATTTTTTTTTATATATTAGCTTTATTGGATGTTGCAAAGTTGGCCCTTGTCTAAGATTTACAGTATCAGTTCTCAAAGTTAGATAATACTCACTCTGAGCATACAAATAATCAAAAGCTAAAAAAAATATTAAAAAAAAAATTATTTTTTTATCCATGAAAAATGTTATTTTTACAGCCTGGGTTTTTTGATAATTTTACTTTCCTAAAGCTCGAATTTAATGCATTAAAAACCATCATATTTCCGTTAAGATTAGTTTTAATCTTTAAAATTGATTTAATCACTTCATTAGCCTGTAAGGAGCCTGCAATCCCAGCAAGTGTTGTCATTATTCCGTTTGATCCACAATTTAAATTTTCCTTTGGAGTTTCGGGCATAAAGCATCTAAAACAAGGAATCTTTTTTCTAAAATCAAAATAAAATAATTGTCCATCAAATTCACTTATGGCTGAAGAAATTAATATTTTTTTGTTTTTTATACAGTAGTCATTTATTAAAAGCCTGGACTCGAAGTTGTCAGTCCCGTCGCATATAATTGGATAATTTTTAGCAATTTTATCAATATTATTTAGCTTTATTTTTTGAGTATAAGTTTTAATGATTGTTTTATTATTTATTTTTTTTGCTATTTTTTTTGATACGTAAGTTTTATATTTTCCAATATCTCTTTTGGTAAAAAGAACCTGTCTACTTAGGTTTGATAACTCAATCTTATCATGATCAGCTATACCTAAATTTCCTAGTCCAGAATGCAACAAATATAGAATTAAAGGGCATCCAAGGCCTCCAGCGCCTATAACAAGCACTTTTCCACCGAGTATTTTTTTTTGGCCAGCGACCCCAATTTTTTTTAATAGAATTTGTCTATAATATTTCTGAAAATCTGAATTTTTAATTGAATTTTTTCTCATTTGATAAAAATATTTCTACAATTTTTTTTGCAATAACTGAAGCTATGAATTTTTTAGAACTTTTTCTAACTTTTTCAGTTTTACCATTTTTATCAATAATTATAACTTCATTGTGATCTTTATTAAAACCAAAGTCAGGTTTTGAAATATCATTAGCCACCATTATATCACAGAATTTATTTTCCATTTTTTGCGTTGAATTTTTTATAAGATTGTCAGTCTCAGCCGAGAAACCCACTAATAGCTTTGGCTTATATCTATTATTTGAACCTAAAAAATTTAAAATATCTATATTTTTTTCGACCTTAATTTCATCAAATTTTTTTTCCTTTTTAATTTTATTTTTTTTGGTTATTGAAGGTTTAAAATCAGATACAGCAGCTGCACAGACTGCAATATCAACAGGTAAACTTTTTTTGACAGCTAGAAGCATCTGACTTCCAGATACAACTTTTTTGATTTTAATATCCTTACTGTAATTAATATTGGTCGGTCCCGATACTAGTGTCGTTTTAATTCCCAGTCTCGATAGTTCTAGCGCAATTTCATACCCTTGTTTGCCACTAGATTCATTAGAAATATATCTTACGGGATCGATATACTCTTTTGTAGGCCCAGAAGTAACCACAGCATTTATCTTTCTTCTTTTTAAAAAATCTTTATTTTTAAAGTATTTTTCCAAATAAGATAAAATTTGTCTTGGACTAGACATTTTTCCCTTACCATACTCACCACATGCCATTGTACCATCTTCGGGTCCAATAAATTTATACCCATACTCAATTAATGATTTTAAATTTTTCTGAGTTGCTTTATGAAGCCACATTCTAACATTCATGGCGGGAGTTAGAAATATTTCCTTATTGGAAGCTAGAACTACAGTGGAAGCAAGATCATCGGCACTACCTCTGCTAAGTTTTGATATAAAATTTGCTGTAGCAGGAATGACCAAAACTATATCTGCCCATCTTGATAAAGAAATGTGATCAATTTTGCCCTTATTTTTATCTTCAAACATTTCTTCAAAAACTTTATTTTTTAGCAGCGAAGAAATTGAAAGTGGAGTTACAAATTTTTTTCCACTTTTTGTTAGTATAACTTTTACCAAAGATTTTCTTTTGAGAAGTAGCCTTATTAAATCCAAAGATTTATATGCAGAAATTCCACCACCGACTATCAGTAAAACTTTTTTATTTTGTAAACTCATGTGTCTATTAAAATACTATAAACAATCCTATTACAATACCTAAAAACATTATTATCATATTGTTTCTCATATTTTTCATTTTTAATTCTTCTATCTGAAGATTATTGCTTCCATTGGTATACAAATTAAGTTTTCCCTCTGCTAACATTTGTAGAGCTATATTTGCTTTATCCATAATATTTGGTAGGTCCGGTATTTTTTCCAAAACTTCTTTTGAAAGTTCTATTGTTTTTTTTATTTTTCCTTCAGGACCTTTCTCACTTTTTATCCAATCCTCTAAAATTGGTTTAGATATATCCCAAATGTTAGCTTCAGGATTAAGTTTTCTAGCGACACCCTCAACTGAAACCATTGTTTTTTGAAGAAGTAGTAATTGAGTTTGGGTTTGCATGTTAAATTTTTCAGTTATATCAAATAATTGTGCCAATAAGTTTCCCCCGGATATATTTTTTACAGATTGACCAAATATAGGTTCGCCAATAGATCTTAAAGCCTGGGCAAAATCATCTTTTGATGTATTTTTAGGAACAAGTCCTGCCAAGAAATGAACTTGCGCTACTTTTACATAATCTCTTTGAATAAATCCGTAAAGGATTTCCGCAAGATATTTCTTATTGTTTTTATCTAGGCGCCCCATAATTCCAAAGTCTATGGGTATAATGTTTCCTTCTCGATCAACAAATAAATTTCCTTGATGCATATCAGCATGAAAAAAACCATCTCTTACTGCCTGTTTTAGGAAAAGTTGAATTAAATTTGTTGATACCTTTTTAAGATCAATACCTGAAGTTTTTAAATTATCTATTTCTCTTATTGGAATCGCATCTACCTTATCTAAAGTTAAAATTTTTTTAGACGTATAATTCCAGTAAATTTTTGGAACTTTTATAGAATTATCTTTCCTCATGTTTTCATGTAGCTCACTGGCAGCAGCAGCTTCAAATCTTAAATCCATCTCAACATTTGTAATTTCTTTTAACAAATGAATAACCTCAACTAGCTTCAGTCTTTTTGTTTTTTTGAAAACATTTTCAATTAGATAGGCTAAGAACATCATTGCATCAAGTTCTTCATTAACAGTCTGGTGAATATTTGGTCTCAATATTTTTATAGCAAGTTCTTTTTCTGAGTCATCAATTTTTATTTTTGCAAAATGAACTTGAGCTATCGAAGCCGCTGCAACCGAATCTTCCAACAAAATAATGTTGTTAAATGATTTTATTCCAATTTCATTTTTTATAATTTCTTTTGCTTCGTTCGTGCTAAATGCAGGAAGCTTGTCCTGCAATCTTTCTAATTTTTTAGCTATTTCATCTCCAATTATATCAGGTCTTGTTGCTAAAAATTGACCCAATTTAATAAATGTTGTTCCCATACTTTGTAGAGCTTCACAGAGTTTTTCCCCAGAAGTTTTGTTTATACTTTCAATCTTATTATTTGATCCAAAAGAAAAAATATGAAAAATCAATTTAAAAATCTTGGGCATAGGTTTAATTTCGTCTAGGACATCTACCGCACCAGAAATTGATAATTTTCTTATGATTTTGAATAAATTAAAAATTTTCTTTAACATAATTAAATTTTCCAACCAGAATGGATTGCAACTATGCCTCCAGAAAGGTTTCTATATTCGACTTTTTCAAATCCATTTTTTTTAAAAATTTCTAATAGTTCATCTTGATTGTAAAATTTTTCAATACTATTTATTAAATATTCATAAGGTTCTGATTTTCCAGTGATGTATTTTCCTAAATAAGGAATTGTTTTTGAGTAAAGCTTGTAAACTTTATTTAGAGTTTCATTCTCCACTTTAGAGAATTCTAAGCACATTATTCTTCCCCCGCTCTTCAAAACTCTTTTAGCTTCTCCAAGAGATTGATTAATGTTTGTGAAATTTCTCATACCGAAGCTTACAGTATAAACATCAAATGTTTCGCTCTTAAATGGTAGTTTCTCGGCCATAGAACAAAACCACTTAATTTCTTTAAAATTTTTTAATTTTTTCTTTCCAAGAGCAAACATTTTTTTATTAGGCTCAATACAAGTTGCCTCGCCTTGAAATTGTATTCTTTTTAAAAAGGCTTTAGCAATATCTCCTGTACCGGAAGCAATATCGATTAAATGATCATCTTTTTTTGGATTCATCCAGTCTATTAGCCTCTCTTTCCAAACACGATGAGCCCCGAGAGACATGAGATCGTTCATAATGTCGTACTTATGATAAGCTTCATCAAAAACCCTTTTTACTTGCTCTGTTTTACTGTGTTTTATATTTTTCATTTTTAATAAATGTTATATGTCAAAAATAATTAAATATTGACCCAAATATTTCAAACATATATACGTTCCTTTCATGCCAAATACAAAATCAGCCATAAGAAAAGTAAAAAAGGTGAAAAAACAAGCCTTACTAAATAAATTCTGGAAGAGAAAATACAAGCTAGCCGTTAAAAATATGGAAAAAATTCTAGAAAAAAAGAATAAAAAAGAGGCTATTTCGAGCTTTCCAAAATTTCAATCTGAACTAATGAGGGTTGCAAAAAAAGGAGTTGTAAACAAGAAGAGCGCTGCAAGAAAGATCTCAAGAATTTCAAAAAAGATAAAAAATATCACTAAATAGTTGTAATCAATTTCAAGTTGATCATTTAAATTCTAAAATTTTTTTTTAATCGTAAAAAATAACTAAATCTGGAAAGTTATTATCCTAGGTTGAAATTTTTTTTATTTTCTCTTATTGCGTTTATTATACAACCTAAAAAATTTTTTTTAATTTTTTTTTAAAATACAACCCATGGAGATTGAATTAAAAAAAAATAAAGTATAAAAAAATTCTTTCAAAAAAAAAATCATGGAAAAAAAGTCTCTAAAAATAGAAAAGCAAAATCTGCTCGAAGAAAACCTCTTGCAGTGGGAACAGGTTCAAAATAATTTAAAAAAAAATTTGGGTTCGCAAATTTACTCGAGCTGGTTAAAAGATATTAATTTACTAAAAGAATATAATCATTTTGTAGTTTTGGGTGTACAAACTAGATTTTTTAGAGATTGGATTACCTCAAGATATGCAGATAAAATACTTGATGAAATCAAAAAGCATAAATTAAGTATAAATAGAATTGAATTTAAAATTCAAGATGAAAAAACAGACAATAAGGCTGTATACTCTCACCCAACAGAGAACAATGTTGCCGATATTAAAGACTCTGTTCTAAATTATAATAGATTAAATCCTAATTTAAATTTTGATAATTTCGTTGTTGCAGAAAGTAACGAACTTGCATATTTATCTGCAGAAAAAATATGTAGCCAGCTTTCAAGATACAACCCTCTTTTTATTTATGGAGGAGTAGGATTAGGAAAGACGCACCTTATAAATTCAATTGGTCTGAAATTAAGAGAAACCAATCAAGTGATGTTTATTTCTGCTGAAAGATTTATGTACCAGTTTATCAAATCTATAAAGAAAAATGAAATGGTCACCTTTAAAGATTTTTTTAGAAAAGCCAATGTTTTTATTATTGATGATATTCAATTCATTAGAGGAAAAGAAGGATTACAAGAAGAGTTTTTTCATACTTTTAATAGTTTGTTTGATAGAAGTTCACAAATTGTAATATCATCTGATAGAGCCCCCAACAAACTTGATAGAGTACAGGATAGAATAAAATCTAGATTATCTGGTGGTTTGGTGGTTGATATCGGTATTCCAGAATATGAATTAAAACTTAAAATTCTTAAAAAGAAAATAAAGGAATTTGAAAACTCTTTTAAAGAATATCCAAATTTAAGCGAAGAAGTCGTCGACTATATTGCGAAAGACTCAAACTCAAATATCAGGGAGTTAATTGGTGTATTTAATAGAATTGTAGCTTTCAGCAAAATGAGCAAAAAACCACTAAATATTAATGACTGCAAAATTATTTTAAAGGATGTTTATAGAAGCAGCAAAGTTATAACTATAGAAAAAATTCAAAATGTAACATCAAATTTTTACAGTATAAACTTAGAGGAAATGCTTTCCCCTAGACGGTCTAGACCGCTGGCAAGACCAAGACAAATAGCTATGTATTTAGCAAAAAAATTAACCACTAGATCTTTACCAGAAATTGGAAGAAAATTTGCAAATAGAGATCATACAACTGTTATTCATGCAGTAAAAACAATTGATAAACTATCCCAAGGAAATGAAGAAATAAGAAAAAACGTTGAGGAGATAAAGTCTATTATTTTAAGCGATTAAAATGCATTTTCAAATAAAACGGGATACACTACTAAAATCACTTAATATAGCACATAACATAATTGAGAGAAAAAATACGCTGCCAATACTATCAAATGTTTTATTGGAAGCGAAAAACAATAGATTGACTATTGTAGCGACAGATTTAGATCTAGTATTTCATGATGAAATACAGGAACTAAAAATCATTCAAGATGGAAGCACTACAACTTCAGCAACAGTGTTGCATGATCTCTTAAGAAAATTGACTTCTAATTTAGATGTTACTTTTAATTTAAAAGATGAAAATAAATTAAATATTTCTGCGGAAAACTCAAAATTTAATCTCTTATGTTTACCAGTAAATAATTTTCCAAACTTCTCCGACAATTTTAATGGAGAGGGTATTAATTTAAATAAAAAAACCTTTTTATCTTTGCTCAACAAAACTAAAATATCAATGTCAAATGATGAAACTAGACATTATTTAAATGGGATATTTGTTCATACAGCAGAGTCCAATGACAAGTTATATTTGACAGCAGTAGCAACTGATAGCCATAGATTATCTTCATCAAGCATGCCAGTAGAAAGTACAACAAATTTAAAACCTTTTATTTTACCAAAAAAAACTGTATTCCAATTATGTAGCCTTTTAGAAGAAGCCGATGAAAAAATTTTACTCAATTCTAGTGATACAAAAATCCAATTTAAAATAGGAAATTCAATAATAACCTCAAAAATTATTGACGGTAAATTCCCTGATTATCAAAAAGTTGTACCTAAAAATAATACTAAAATTTTATCTATTAACAGAAAGGATTTTATAAATTCTGTTGAGAGAGTCATAACAGTTTCTATTGATAGAAAAGAAGGGGTAAAAATCACTATAGACAAAGATAAAGTTCAATTATTTGTAAACAGTTCTTCTTCAGGCGAAGGAAAAGAAACCCTAAAAGCCAATTATAATTCAGAAACACTTACAGTAAGTTTTAACTCAAGGTACTTACTGGATATAGCATCAGAAATTGAAGATGAAAATATTTCCATGAACTTAAATGATGCAGTTTCTCCTGTTTTGATCCTGGATAAATCTGATAAGCAAAGCTATTTTGTAATTATGCCGATGAAAATTTGAAAAATTTCCTTTTTTACAAAATAAATATAATTTATTCGAAATTCCCCTTGTCTATCAATGATAATTCAAATACTCGCTTTACTGCCATTTTATCTAATTGATAAAAAATGATATGATTAACTTTCCGAAAAAAAAATGAAAAGTAGCAAAAAAGAAAATTCAGGCAATAATTACAAAGCAGACTCGATTAAAGTTCTTAAAGGACTGGACGCTGTTCGTAAAAGACCCGGGATGTATATTGGTGACACAGACGATGGTTCTGGTCTGCATCACATGGTCTTCGAAGTAGTAGATAACTCTATTGATGAAGCAATAGTCGGATATTGTAAAAATATTACTGTTATAATGCATAAAAATAATTCGGTAACAGTCGAAGACGATGGTAGAGGAATACCCGTAGATATACATAAGGGTGAAAAAAAATCTGCAGCAGAAGTTATTATGACCCAACTGCATGCAGGAGGTAAATTTGATCAAAATTCATATAAAGTTTCTGGAGGCTTGCATGGTGTTGGAGTTTCAGTTGTAAACGCTTTATCAGAAAAACTGGATTTAAATATTTTCAGAGATGGTAAAGAGTATTTTATTTCTTTCGAGAATGGAAAATCTAAAGCTCCACTCAAATTCTTAAAAAAAACGAAAAAATCAGGAACAAAAGTTAACTTCATCCCATCAAAGGAAATTTTTTCTTCAACTAAATTTAGCGCTGCCACTTTACAAAAAAAAATGAAAGAACTGGCTTTTTTGAACAAAGGTTTAAAAATTATTTTAATCGACGAAACACTTGCTAAAAGCAAGATTTATGAGAATAAATATGACGGAGGTATACAGGAATTTGTAAGTTTCCTAGATTTAAAAAAACCAATATTGATCAACAAAAATGAAAAAGCGGTTTTTAAAAAACCCCTTTATATTCAAGGTGAAAAAAAAGAAATAATGGTTGAATGCTCATTGCAATGGAACTCGGGATTTTCGGAAGATGTTTTAGCGTTTACAAATAATATCCATCAAAAAGATGGTGGAACACATTTGCTAGGTTTCAGAAGCGCACTTACGAGAGTCATAAACAAATATGCTTCAGAGAAAAATCTTAACAAAAAAAATAAAATAACAATTGGAGGTGAAGATATTAGAGAGGGATTAACAGCAGTTTTATCTATAAAAATGCCCGATCCAAAATTCTCGTCTCAAACAAAAGATAAGCTAGTTTCGTCTGAAATAAGAAATATCGTAGAAACAATAATTAATGAAAAAGTAACAACTTGGTTTGATCAAAATCCTTCAATAATTCGAATTATATTAGATAAAGTTTTACAAGCGGCCTTAGCTAGAGATCTAGCTAGAAAAGCTAGAGATAGTGTAAGAAGGAAAGGCACTTTAGAATTATCAGGTCTCCCAGGAAAACTTGCCGATTGCCAAATTTCAAAAATGGAAGGCACTGAGCTGTTTATTGTAGAGGGAGACTCAGCAGGCGGGTCGGCCAAACAGGGCAGAAAAAGGGAGTTTCAAGCTGTGTTGCCGTTAAGAGGAAAAATTTTAAACACTTACATAAATGAGAGCAAAAGAAAGGATCATTTAAACGGAAACGAAAATAAAACCCTTTCTAAAATGATGTCCTCAAATGAGATTGTGACTTTGATAAATGCACTAGGCACAGGTTATAAAGACTTTAGTGTTGAAAATTTAAGGTATGAAAAAATCATTATTATGACCGATGCAGATGTAGACGGTTCACATATTAGAACTTTATTACTTACTTTTTTTAACAACAAACCTTTTAATCAGTTAATAGAAACAGGCCATCTATATCTGGCACAACCGCCATTATTCAAAATAACAAAAGGTGGAAAAAGCACCTACATTAAAAATGAGAAAGATTTAGAAAGATACATCATCAAGTTGTCTGACAATGGTGCTTCAAAATTAAAGAGATCTGATTTAGAGAAATATCTAGATGAACAGAAGAAAAAACTTAGCATTCAAAGATTTAAAGGACTTGGGGAAATGAACCCTGAAGAATTATGGAAAACAACGCTTGATCCTGAAAATAGAACTTTATTAAGAGTTGAGTACTCCAAGGGAACAAAAGAAAAATCTAAAGAAGATCAAAATATTATTAAAATTCTTATGGGCGATGAAGTTGCTCCTAGAAAAGATTTTATAACTGCAAAAGCCCTTGAAGTTGAAAATTTAGATATTTAAGTATTATGAGCTTGTCTGATCTCTTCCATACTGAAGAGAATTTACAACTAGAAAAAGATACAGTAGTCATTTTAAGATGGATAGCCCTAATAGGTCAATTAATTACAATTTATTTAGTTCATTTTGTCTTAAATCTAAGTCTTCCTATAATTTATTGTTCTTTAACAATTTTTTTTGGCGGACTTACAAATATTTTTATACAATTTAAATTTAAGAACAATCAATTAACCAATATAGAGTCAACAATTCTTTTATTTTATGATGTTGTACAATTATCAGTTTTAATTTATTTAACTGGCGGAGTAACCAATCCTTTTATAGTTTTTTTGATCGTACCCGCTATAATAAGTTCAACATTATTAAATTTAGCGAGTACGTTTTTCTTATCAATCATTACTATTTTAGGACTACTATTATTAACTTTTAATTACTTTCCCTTACCAAGCGAGGGAAATATTCACTTTCATGTCCCAGATTATTATCTTTATTCTATACCATCAGCGCTAATCATTATTTTAATTTTCCTAGCCTATTTTGGCTTTCGTTTTGGTTATGAAGCTAGAAAAAGAGGTAATGCTTTAGGTGAGTTGGAAATTATTTTAGCAAAAGAACAAGAGCTAGAGTCAATTGGCCACCAAGCAGCCGCAGCTGCACATTCTTTAGGAACTCCTCTATCAACAATAACAGTAATTGCTAAAGAGCTTAAAAAAGATATGGGTAAAGACAAAGAATTTGCTGAGGATATTGATACTTTATTAGTGCAGGCCAAAAAATGTGGAGAAATATTAAAAAAAATATCACAAAATAAAATAGTAGATGATGATTATGTTGCAAATATAACATTGCAGAATTTACTTTTTGAAATAACAAAATCTTTTGAAGAAATTAGTGAAAAGAAAATAAAATTTGATGTATCAGACAAAATTGAAAAAATTCATATCAAAAGGTCCGCAGAAGTAACTTATGGAATTCGTAATTTTGTAGGTAATGCGGTAAAGTTTTCTAAAAAAAATGTTAATATTAATTTATTAAGAGATAAATCAAGAACATCAATTAAAATTTCTGATGATGGACCTGGGTTTCCCCAAGATATAATTAGAATCCTTGGTGAGCCTTATATTGCATCAAGATCTAAAAAACTAAGATCTAAATCAGGTTTGGGATTAGGGTCCTTTATTGGAAAAACTTTATTAGAAAGAAAAAAAGCAACAGTTAAATTCTCCACGTTAAATAATGGTGGAGCCTTAGTGGAAATAATTTGGAAAAATTCAGATCTAATACCTGGAAGTTAAAAATTTATAAGATAAAATTTTATATGCTAATTTAGCAGCAAGAAAGTTATAAGCAGGAAATCCTTTAATTGGAGCCAGCTCGTTGATATCTGCACCAACTATATTAGATATTTTAGATGCAATCTTAATAATATTAATTGTCTCATCCCAGAAAAGTCCACCTGGTTCCGGAGTGCCGGTTGCTGGCATTAAACTTAAATCAAAACTATCAATATCAAAAGTTATATAAACTTTTTTGTTCTTTACAATTTTCTTGAAATAATTTAGATCCCATTTATTTTTATCTTTAGCCCAAAAAATCTTTATTCTGCTTTTGTTTTTTTTCAAATAAATTGCTTCATTAGTTGAGATATTTCTGATGCCAAATGATACAATATTAGTATTATTATAATCTAAACATCTTCTTATAGCAGAGGCATGGGAATATTTATTTCCATTATAACTTTGTCTTAAATCAGCGTGGGCATCAAAATGTAATATACACAATTTATCAAATTTTTTAACAAAAGGTCTAATACACCCAGGTGTAATTGAATGTTCACCACCTAGCACCAGTGGAAATATATTTTTATTTAATAAATATTCGTTTACTTTTTCAATCTGTTTTAAAGCTTCATCCATTTTCTTTTTAATTGGAAAGGGTTTTAAAGTTTTAATACCAATTTTTTTATATGGATCGCATTTAAGATCTTCATCAAATAACTCAACCTGATGTGACGCTTTAATTATTTCTTTGGGACCATTTTTTGTTCCACCACCATAGCTGACTGTTTTTTCTAACCCAAAAGGAACAATTACAGCTTTCTCCTTCACTTTAAATTTATTATCAATTCCCAGGAAGCCTTTTTTGTTAGATAGGTAATTCAATTTTTATCCGAATAGGTTTGAAAAATTTTTTCTTTCTCTATTCTTCCAGAATTTGTTGTGATAAGCATCGCTTGCAATTAAAGGGAGAACACTTGTAGCTTCTGCAAAAACCATTTGTTCTTTAGTGGTATCAACCTTTCCCCAAGAGCTTGCTTCTTTTAATGTGGAACTGCTACAGGCACCATCTCTAGTATCAGCAACAGTTATTTGTATAGCATATTTATGCATATCAACTTTTTTACCAAGCAGCTCAGCACAAACTACTGTATCCTGAACGAAATTTTTTGGAACTCCTCCACCGACCATTAGCAAGCCGGAGTCTTTAGATTTTAGCTTAATTTCTGTGAGCTCCCTAAATTCCCTTATAGAGTCTATTGTAATGTGTTTAGATGGATTTTGCTCTTGATGCATTACAAGACCAAAACCAGCAGAACTATCGGTAAATGCCGGGCAAAATATTGGAACATTGTAGTCGTAAGCAACTTCAATTAATGAATTTTTCTTTTTTCCATTTTTTTTTAAATATTTGCCCATTTCATTAATAAATTCTCTAGAAGTATAAGATTTGGGAGGTAATTTGTTAGCTATATCACATATAGTTTTATCGCATATCTGTAAGTGTTCCTCGTCAATATAGGTATCATATATTCTGTCTATATAGTTTTCCCTTAAAACTTTATCATCCTGAAATTGATCACCTTGGTAGTGTTTAAATCCTATTGCTTCAAAAAAATCCATATCAACTATGGAAGCTCCTGTAGCTACAACAGCATCGACCATATTATATTTAATTAAATCAGAATATAGTTTCATACATCCACCAGCAGATGTTGAACCAGCAATTGTTAAAAATATTGAACAATTTTTATCCTTTATCATTTCATTATAAATTTCAGCAGCCTTGGCCGTATCTCTTGATGTAAAGGACATTTTTTTCATAGACTCAATAATTTTTCTAGCATCAAAAGATGTTATGTCTATGTGCTCTACCTCTGATTTTAATAGTGATTTTTTATTATGCCCGAGAGCAGGAGCGTTTTTTTTATTCATTACGCAACCAAGTAATCGACATTATCCTTACGATCGTACATAGAAAGAATAGGTTTGTCATCTACTTGGTAGATTTCATCTGAATAAAAACCATTAAACTTTGTTCTAAATGTTGTTCCATATGCACCAAGTTGACCAAGCTCAATATAATCTCCCTCTTTAATGTTGTTAGGCAACAGAAAAGGTCCCTTCATATAATCAAGGCTATCGCAAGTTGGTCCAAAAAAGTTAAAAGCTGTTAATTTTTTAGAAATAGCCCTTCCATTTTTAATCATTTTTGACGGCAAAACAAAATTTGGTACTCCTGCATCAAACAAGGATCCATAAGTTCCATCGTTGATATAAAGCTTTTGTTTTTTTCTTAATAAAACTTTTACAATAGTTGATCCAGATTCAGCCACAAGTGCACGGCCAGGTTCACAAAATACTTCAGGCATTTTTTCTAACTTTAATTTTTCCAACCCTTGTTTAATTTCATTCATATAATTTTCTAATGGCTCTGGAATTAAGTCTGGATATATAGAAGGGAAACCTCCACCTATGTTTATTACATCTGGAACAATTTTTGTTTTTTTAATTATGTTTCCGATTTCTGCAATTCCTTTTGAGAAAGAAATTTTATGCATACACTGAGAACCTACGTGAAAACTTAAACCAACTTTTTTTCCATGTTCTTTGCAAAGTCGAAGTAGACCTAATGACTCGCTAGGTAAAGCACCAAACTTTCTAGATAAATCAATTTCTGCATGTTCGTTTGAAACAGCTACTCTTACGTACAAATTTAAATCTTTAGCATTATTTGTTGCCTCTAGAATTTTAAGCAACTCGTCTTTACTATCGAGAGCAAAGTCTTTTACGTTATATTGAAAATAAGACTCTCTAATGCTTTCTTTGTTTTTTACAGTATGCATAAAGTAAATTTTAACTTTATTATCTATTTTTCTTATCAATTTTATTTCGTTAATTGACGCAACATCAAAATTCTCAATTCCACTATTTATAATAATTTTTATTATTTTTTCTTGAGGATTTGTTTTTACAGCATACAGAACTTTTCCAGGAAAACTATTTCTAAAAAATTCCACAGATTTTTTTATTGAATTAGGTCTAACGCAGTAGACCGGATTTTCAGGTTTTAGAGTGTTAATTAGTTCGTTAACACCACCAAATTTTCGCATTCTTTATGTGTCCCCCATTTATAATTACACAACAAGCTTCACAAAAATTTAATAAAAGAAGCTTCTAATTTTCGCTTATAAGGTTTTTGGCTTTTATGTAAAGTAAATAATGACTTGAAATTTCCAATCTGATGCATACATGTAACTCATGCCAAGAGCGAACATAACACCTCCAGGTTTAAAGATTTCTGACTTTGAAGACAAATCTCTCCTCATCGTTGACGACGATGACCCATTCAGAGACAGGCTGTCCAGGGCTATGGAGAAGAAGGGATTCCAAGTAAAAAACGCAAAAAGCGTTGATAATGCTATAGAATTGATCAAAACCAGCCCTCCAAAATTTGCTGTTATCGATCTTAGGCTTGAAGGCGGAAATGGTCTTGATGTTGTAAAAGAGATAAATAATTCCAAAAAGGATAGCAGAATAGTGATGCTAACGGGTTATGGCAACCTTCCCACGGCTGTTGCTGCCATAAAAGCAGGCGCCATAGACTATATGGCAAAACCGGTAGATGCTGATGATGTAGAATCTGCCTTGTTGGCAAACCCAGATTCTAAGGCCAAACCACCTGAAAACCCTATGTCAGCAGACAGAGTAAAATGGGAACATATTAACAGGGTATTTGATCTATGTAACAGGAATGTCTCTGAAACTGCCAGACGCCTAAAAATGCACAGAAGAACTCTCCAAAGAATTCTTTCCAAACGATCTCCGCGATAAGATTTAAGATTTTTTTAACTTTAATATTTTAGGAATTAGAATAGCCAAAAGTAGAATTTTAAACAATTCTGCCAGCAAAAAAGGTTGAGCACCGACTAAAAATACTTTTTCCCATCCAGTAAATTTTGCCAACCACAACATCCCTAATAGATAAATTGTACTTACTGCCAAAATTAATTTAAAAAAGTTTAAAATATAGTTATTTCCGAATTTAAAAAAACCAGCTAAAAAAACTGCAGTCAAAAAACCCACCAAATATCCCATTGTCGGACCAACGAAATAAACTATTCCTAAACCCTTTTCAGGAGTCCCAGCAAATACTGGCAGGCCCACGATACCTTCTGTTAAATAAAGTCCTACTGTAAAAAGACCGAGCCTCCATCCAAAAGACACACCTATCAATAAAACCACAAAAGTTTGCATTGTCATTGGCACCGGGTAAAAAGGAATTTTTATCTTTGCAGATATTACCAGAATGATAGTTGCAGAAATTGCCAACAATAGATTTTTTAACAGAGAAACTTCTTTTAGATTTCTAATTAGTTCCATATTCATATTTTTACTTTTATTTGAAGAAAAAAGCTAGTTTTTTGTAAGTTCTACAAATATGTCCTCTAGGTCTCCATCATCTGTAGAAATATCAATTATTTCACTGTTTTCTTTAACTACATTTATAATATCATCAAATCTAAATTTCTTTTTATCGTAAATTGCAGTTATTTCCAAATCATTTCTTAAAAACTTTACACCGTTGATTTTAATTTTTTCAAAACTTTTAAGATTTTTTACTTTAAATTTAATTTTTTTACTTTCTATTCTTTGTAAAAGTTTTTCAGTTGTATCCAAAGCTACAAGATTGCCTTTATTTATTATAGCAATACGATGACACATTTCTTCGGCTTCATAAAGTTGATGTGTTGTAAGTATAATTGTAACTCCAAGCTTATTTAATTCTTTTACGTTGGACCACAAGTTTTTTCTTAGTTCTACATCAACTCCTGCTGTGGGCTCATCTAAAATTAAAACTGGTGGTTGATGGACCATAGCTTTTGCTATTAGCAATCTTCTTTTCATTCCTCCAGACAGAGATCTTGCATAGGAATCTGCTTGTTTTTCTAATGATACCATTTTCAAAATAATTTCTGTAATTCTGCTCTCTTTTTTTACACCGTAAAGTCCTGCTTGTAGTTCAAGTAATTTTTTTGGACTAAAAAAAGCATCTAAATTTACTTCTTGCGGTACAATTCCTATAGATGCTCGAACTTGTCTTGGATTACTATCAAGGTCAAAACCCCAAACATTAACATTGCCCGAAGTTTTTATGGTCAAGCCTCCCAAGATATTTATGAAAGTTGTTTTACCAGCACCATTTGGACCTAAAAGACCAAAAATTTCACCTTGTTTAACTTCAAGATTAAGTTTGTTTAAAGCCAAAGTAGAATTATCCGATCTCTTGTTTTTTTGATAAACTTTAGTCAAATCTTTTGCACTTAATGCAATTTTATTCATAATCTAATATCATATTAGCATTAAAAAAATTAATATATCATTAATTAATGAGCAAAATA
>MDTB01239044.1_pt1 | contig 17429 bp, 22 predicted proteins | sample 811161 | NCBI WGS metagenome assembly MDTB01 (sample SAMN05326650, study PRJNA326480) | marine metagenome | isolation source: seawater | place: Mediterranean Sea | collected 2009
GCCACCCTTCCAATGGAAGATAGCCAGTACAGCATCGGCCAGACGAGCCTGACCATGACTGTTCGTGAAGCACAGGCTCTTCAGAGCTTCCTCAATGAGAATCTGGATTATACGCCTAGCGTCTAAACCTCTAGTCTCTTAGACAAATCTAACCCTGCTCTTTTAGAGCAGGGTTTTTTGTTTCTGCAGTGTAATAAGATCACTTGTCGAATATTTATCTATGAGGGGCACCCGGATATGAAAATCACACGTAGAAAACTAAGCCAGATCATTAAAGAAACATTAGCGCTAGAGCAGATGAAGGTGTCACCTTACGGATCAAGCGCCAACACTGGCCAGGCCTCAATTGATGCACTTCACGCAGGACTAGCTGCAGCTTCTCTTATTGACCCGACAATGGCAACAGATCTAGCTGATGCTTTCATATATTCACTAGAAGGTGATCACGATTCTGCTGCACTTGTTATAGTCGCATCAGCTGGTGGTCTTGCAGCTGGTGCAGCAGTTGCTAAGCTTGCAAAAGCTAGAGCTGTGGCGAAAGCAAAAAAGCAGGAAGGTAAGATGACTGATGAAGCTTTTACAGCCTATAGTAAATCAATTGACAAGGCTGTGGCAGACATCGAAGGCGGGATACCAGCTAAAGCACCTCCAAAGAAACCTGGTCAGTCACACTATGTAAACCCTGGCCGCGGACAAAGAGTCACCAGTTCAGGCCAGCTTGCAAAAGCAGAGCCTGGCACACCAAGAGGACAAGGTGGGTCTCGAGGTGGTAGGTCTGACCCACGAGCATCGATGAGATTTCCTGCACCATCTGGAGGAATATTCACATCTGCTGGGCGCCTTCTTGACGGAGATCAGGCTAAATATGTCCATCGTCGCGGCTGGATAGATCAAGCCAGAAACCAACCCGGGTTTAAAGTTCCCGAGACCGGAACCTTTAATGAGAACAATGGTGTTGTCATAGCAATAGACAGTGCCGGTGATGCTCATATGTTCATACAGGGAACAGGTCTTGGTCAAGGTCAGGCAAAAACAGTACGCAATGCTCTAGAAAATCTTAGATCTCTCGGGTATACCCGCGACAGCTTCTATATTCCAATGTCAGACTACCATTTACGAAGAGAGAATAAAGTAAGAATTACAAAAACAAAATTACAACAGATTATTAAAGAAGAACTTGCTAGACTCAATGAGCGCAGTATAAAAGTTACAGCAGATAGCGAATCTGTTGACATTTCGAAACTAACTAAAAGGTTCGACCAGGAAAGAAACATTAAACCTGAAAGTGGCGAATCGCTTGAGTTCAAAGTAACTAAAGATGGTGTTACTGGTCCCGACGGGAGAGAAAAAGAGACAAAGCTTGTTGATAATGTCAGGAAGCCACTCGCTGCCTACGATCACATACCCGACGATGTAACTGTTACAGTTACTTATTCAAACTAGCCCTAGACCATTTCATGAAAATCACAAAGAAACAATTAAGACAGATTATAAATGAAGCATTAGAACTTCATCTTGCACCTGATAATCTAGGTGTAATGGATCCAGAGTTAGCATATGGCGATCCAGGAAAGGATTATCAGGAAGAGATCTCAATAGAAGATTTACTTAATGCCTTGCAGGGTGTAGAGGATGAATCACAATATTTTTCTCCTCAGCCGCCGGTAAGAAGATCAGGCGGTTGACGTTAAAAATTTCTGTCGGTCGACAGATTTTTTATATTGTAAACTATTAATGGTAGCTGTATTATTCACTGTTGGTTCTTTTTAACCAATCACGTTGCTAATAAAACAGGAGATATAGCATGCCATACAATAAGTCAAAGTCCACCAAGCGCTTCAGCTTCGGTATCAACCGTAACCCAACCGCCAAGAAGGCAGGTTCTAACATCGTAACTATCGCAACTCTTCCAATGGAAGAAAGCCAATACAGTGTTGGACAGACTAGCCTTACCATGACGGTTCGTGAAGCTCAAGCACTTCGCACTTTTCTCAATGAGAACCTTGACTACAGTACAGATGTTAGCATCTAAAAAGATATAAATCTATCTTTTAAAAACCCGGTATTAAATACCGGGTTTTTTTGTGCCTTAAAGTTTTAAATTAATGTGATATTTATAACATATGCGGGCGGTCAAATTGAAAATTTCACATAGAAAATTAGTGAAAATAATAAAAGAGGAGATCCTTCTTCAAGAACAAGAGGGTATCGATACTGACTCGGATAGAGATGAAGATTTTGAGTTCCCAGAGATTGGATCTGCAAGAGCTGGGCTTAAATCATTATCAAGAGAAGCTGACTCCCTGCTTCACTTTTTAAATTCTGAAAAACTCTCGGGCGGTCCGATCACAATGTTTTTAACACCGCCTGTACTGGCCCATCCAGATATTGGAGGAGCACCTCAGTATAATGTAGGTTACGACTCATCTACTCTTGAAACTGAAAGTGAAGGAGGCGGGCTTAGAGATGATGATCCCCATACAATATCTCCCGACGGGCGTCATACAGATAAGCTTTTTGTAGTTGACCCAAGTGAGAGAGATGTATTGTCATTGACACCTAGGGCCGCCTGGCAGAACGATGAACCTCACAGACCTCTCGGTCAGGATATATTTGGCATTGTCGGAACTCCTATTCCAGCATATATCGATGGGTTTATTGATTTTGCTGGATATTCTGATTCTAAGGGTGGTATTGTCGTAAGAATAGCGACGGCATCACCTACTAGCAAAGATTCTAGAGGTAATTATATCTACCCCCTTGATACTGAATTTATTAGACTTGCTCACCTGGATACAGCCGATGTTACTACGGGAGAGTATGTTAGTGCAGGTGAGGTTGTCGGTACACTTGGGTGTACTGGAAACTGCGGGACAAAAGTTACTGCACCCCATATTCATCTAACTGTCTCTGGTGTTGACAAGAACGGTAGATATAGTTACTATGGAAATCAGAGAAATCCGTACAACTTGTTTGATCAAACCGATTGGTTAAAAAACTTCTCCGATCTTTTTAAGTCTGACAGTGATTCAATTGCACACACAAAAGAAGATGAAATAGATATAGAGTATAAACCTGGAACTGGGGAAATAGAAATAGTAGATCCATCATATGATGATTAACACTAGTAGGATAGCTTAAAATGAAAATTACAAAAAGACAATTGATAAATATAGCTCACAAGACATTAAATGAATCTACAGATAGATCATATAGTATGGAACATAAGAGTTCTCCTATACCACTTCAGAGCTTAGCTGATCCTGAATTTGCCAGACTTGTCAAAAGCTCAATTAACGAGCATGAGGCTCGCAGCGGAGATCACACTGCTGACCATCCAGGGATTGGCAAAATGAATATCACAAAGAGCCGGCTAAGAACAATTATCAATGAAGAGCTAGAGATTATCTCAGAAAGATGGATCCCTTTGTCTTCTTTTCCAGAGCGTGGAATACCAAACTACAATTCAAACTCAGGAGATCCTAATGACGGTCTCGTCGCTTTGAATACAAAGTTTAATAGTCTCATGACAATTGTTATGGTTCTGAATGATAATCTTACTTCGCGCGCAGATGTTAGGGAAATTATCGACGAAGAAATTGAAGCTTTTCTGGGCAGTAATCAGGAAGAAGAGGATAGAGCTAGCATTGCAAATCCCCAAGAGGTTGAAGAACCAAAGCCTATCCCGTCAGCCGGACCAACACTTCAGGACCTCTACGATAGAGCTACTGGTGCTACTAAAGAACAGTAGCCTTATGTTAGGTCATTTATTACTCTACGATTCAACCAGAGCTGATATAGATATCTCTATTTAATATCCTGGGCTATTGGCAAAGTCTAATAGTTATTATTTGTAAGGTGAAGCATGCGAATAATTCTATCTATATTCTTACTATTATTTATATCATCATGCAAGCCTATTGACAATATTGATAATACCAGGAATATAGAGCCCGAGGTATTTGAAACAAAGCCGTCAATTGTATTTGATGTTATAAGAATTAGATCTGTGCCTAGAATAGAGACTTTCTGGGCAAATCAAATGCCAGAGTTTATATTTTGCAAATCTAGCGGAATTTCTAGGACCAGAGCATCACAGGGAATCTCTTACTGGAGAAGATTGGGATATCCTATTGAAAATGTAAGATATAATGTCGAAGGTCCGGAATGTGAGAGTGATACCCCGGAGGGAAAAGTAGTTATTAAAATTATTGATAACACAATTCCTATTCATCAAAATCTGGCAGTGACAAAAGTTTATTATGAAACTGAGTCTAAAATGATTCGTCGATCGACCATATATCTTATAAGAGCTTATGCAAATAGACCCAGGCTAATTGAACATGAGATAGGTCACTCTCTCGGGTGGAAACATTATAATAGGAATCTTCATGTAATGAATTCAGAGTACGATAGGACTGGTCATGATTCTACTGGTTTAAGATATAGCAACTATCTGGAGTTAATTTTAAATTTTTATTAAAAAAACCGAATGTATTAGCCCTCTCAAGCTTATAATACATGTGCATTGCACACATGGAGAGAAAAAATGTTAGGATTATTATTAGTTTCAATGGTTGGTATTCAGGATGCAACAGCACATTCTGGAAATCATCACACAAATAGGCATGCTCACTATCAAGTGAATTCAGCATCACACCATCATGCTAGTAGACAGCATAGAGTTTGGGTATCAGGTAGATGGGCAATAAGAGCAGGAAAGAGAGTTTGGATTAGAGGTTTTTGGGACTATAGGCCGGCTAGACATCATCATCATAATCATCATAGAAATTGCTCAAATCGAAGATAGTTTTTTTAATTGCTGATATATGCTTATACTTTTTAAGAAAACAGTATAGAGTTATGAATTGTCAGCTTAAAAGGAGAACTTATATTATGCTTGATAAAATTAAAGAATTACTTTCTAACTGGAAGATAACTGTTGTACTAGTAGGTGGAGCACTAGTTGTCGGAAGTACTTTTGGTACATGTACCATTGAGCCCAGCACCGAATCTGTTGAAGAAGCAGTGGAGGAAGCTGCTAAGGAAGAAGTTGGAGAAGAAGCCTCACTAGACAACAGCTCTAGTGATAATTCTGAGAATTCAACAGAAGCAGTTACGACTGAGACAAGTACAGCCGAGACAGCTTCTACCGAGTAATTATAAATAAAAAAAGTAGAACAGCAATGCAGGGGATGAAAATCCCCTGCATTTTTTATTTTCTAAGGATAGTTATCGTCAGAAAAGGATTTTTATGTCTTTTGACTATCATGATAGAAGCTTTAGACATAAAATTCTTAAAATAGGTGATCTAGCGATCTTTAAAAAGCTAGAAAACACATATGATATAGATAGAGAGACATCGGATTATGTGGGAATTGTAATAAATCTAGGAGATGCCTGTTCAGATGGTGAGATTACATATAAAGTTTTATGTGAAGACAGCATAGTAAGAATATTTTTTGATTATGAAGCAGATGAATTTTTATCATCGATATCATAACTCAATATTGTTAATTTAGCAATATTTATATATTATTAAGTAAATTAAGAGAGAATTAATGGCTAGCTACAAAGTTGGTGATATTGTTCTTGTCAAGTCAAGTGCTGGTGACTGCATCCCAAATGTGCATGTAAAGCTTTTAAAGCGGATTGTCACTAAGCCAACTAAGGGCAAGCAAATAGGAATTAGAAGGACTATGGACTGGCCAGGGTATTCTGGCTGGGAAGCTGAAATGGTATATCAAGACGAGATAGATGATTTAAGAAAAAATTGGTCAATACCGTTTGAAAAGCCTGGAGACAGTACTTTTGTATATGACTGCAATATTGTCAAAAAGCCTAGAAAGAGAAGGTCTATTGATAGCCGAAAAGTAAATCGATCGGGAAAGAATGTATCAATAAGAAGAAAGAAATAATTTTAATCTTTCAACTACAGCTTAATAATTAACAGGAACAATTTAAAAAGAGATAAAATGATAAAAAAAATAACCATAGCTGCTTTACTAATCTTTTCTACACAAGTGTTAGGATCAGACCCGCAATACTATCACGGGGAAGATGTTGAAATATGCTCTCCACCCACAGAAATAGTCCATAGATCAGAAGTCAATGGTTCACCTTATTTTTTAAATTACGGAAGTAGAGATTCTTCAACATACTTGACAATAGTGATATGGGAAAGAGATGTCCATAAGTTGGAAATAAACCCGTACACATATTTTAAAGTTGAAAATGTGTGCGTTAGAGGCAGAATTACTTCTTATAGAAATAATAGACAGATAATTCTTAGAGAACCTTCTCAGCTTTTTGTATCAAAAAATAAGTAACTTTGTAATAATTAATTACAAAGGAATTTTAAACATGTCAAAACTAACAAAAAATGTTTTGCGAGATATGATTAGAAATATCATCATTGAGCAATTTACAATACCGATACACAGTAGACACAGTGGATTTGAATTATACACTGAGGAAGAAGAAAAGGACGTCAATGAGCAGGGGTATGTATCACCCGCAGCTTCGCTAAGGGCAGACGGGGATGATATCAGAGCAAGCATGGGAGGAGATCCTTACGGTGATGTAGATTTACCTGATGATACTATATACGAAAAAGAAGAAGAAGCTAAAAAGTGAAAAATCACGGTGCAGGATTTCTTTTAGGTAAAATTTTTCCGAACGGAGAAATAAAGTTTTTAGGATTAATCGCCCCTGTAGAAAAGAGAATAAAAAGAAATGGAATTTATGATATACCGAAAGGAAAGATAAACCCAGGCGAGACAATACTAGATTGTGCAAAAAGAGAATGTAAAGAAGAGTCTGGCATCTTTATAGATGATAATCAAATAATAGGTCACCCTTATGTTGACAACGGCCTATGGATCTATTCAGCAATCATAAGCCAGGAGCCATGCATATCTCCCAATCCTACTACAGGAATAATTGAGCATGAAGGCTATAAGTGGTTGACTAAAGATGAGATTCTAATGTTTTCCCTTGACTATCTCAGAAATCTAATTTCAAATTCTCTAAAGCATTTTTGATATTTTTGAAAGATAATAAATCTATTTTATGATACTTATAAAATGTTATTATTCCATGACTCCGGAGTGTTTAAATGAAAATAAGTAGAGCATTATTAAATAAGATAGTGAATGAAGAAATTAATCTTATTAGTGAAGGATGTGGTTGCGGGTGTAATGGAAAACCTGGTGGCTGCGGAAATAAAAGTTATGAAGATATTGAAACATTGGATTCACATGTCGATGATAGTATCTTACATGATAGCAGTAGTGTAGCAGATACAGAGTTTTTAACGAGAGAAGAAACGTTAAAAGCCGTTGTTGCTCTTGCAATGTCGACATCTTGCCCAGTTACTCGAGATTCACTTCTCGTTACAGTTAGAGAGTTAATGTAATTTTAGAGAAAAATAGCTATGTCAAGTAAAAAAAATAAAAAGAAATATTCCGGAACAGAGCTTGGGATGGAGTATGTAAAAGGAACAGATAAAAATTTATTTTTAGACAAGCCGTACATGGCTCTCACCAATCTAAGCACTAAGAAAAAGGGCAAAGAGGTTCCAGTTGGTAAACAAATTTCCAACTATCTTAAAAGCATGAACCTTTTAGAAAAGTCTGTAGAAGATCTTGAAGAATCAATAGAAAAATCTATTAGAAAAATTAGCAAAGTTAATAATATGCTTGAGTCGCATATTATAAGAAAAAGATATAAAGGTAGAGTTTATTCAACTACTAAAAAAATGATTGATGCAGTTAAGTTATTTGAAGATGGAAAAATAGAGAAAATAGATCTAATTGAATCTGCATCTTGGGCACTAGACCCAGAAGAGGCTATCAGTGTAGCAATGATGATAGCAGAAATAGGAAAATTTAAGAAAAGATGATAAAGTTTAAGTCAAATATTGAGAAGCTTAAAATTCTTACAGATTCACTTATTGATAGAGACTATGTAAGGGTAAAAGTTTTAACGCTATTTGATAAATTCTGCAATGACTTTCCAATTCCTATGAATGCATGGATTGTTGATAAAGATCTGAATGTCATATCAAAAAAAGGAAGCCTGCTAGATAGAGATATAGAGTCTACAAGTCTTAAAAGTGTATTTGAAGGAGACACTAAATTAAAAAATATAGAAATGCATCAGAAGGCATTTTTAGGAGAACCCGTAACTTATACACTTAAGTTTGAAAATAGGATATTACTGACAAAGTTAATGCCAGCTAGTGGTGATGGAAATATTATATTTGGAGTTTCGATGGATATTACTTCTTTCTCAGACATGGTAGATGCCCTGAGCATCCACTGCGAAGATATTGATGATAGTAAGTGTAAAACACTTGGAAGAGTGAAAAATGATCCACTTTATAGCATAATTAAGGATATTGGTGAGCAATCATGAGTGAAAATCAAAATGGGTGGAATGAGTATTCAAGACTGGTTCTCAAAGAATTAGAGACACTTGCAAAAAGTATAACAGCATTAAACTCTGAAATACAAGATTTGAAACAAGAGATTGCAAGAATGCGAGAACGAGAAGATCGCGTTGATGAGCTTCGTGCTTGGAAAGATAAGATTGACGAAATAGCTTCTCCAACACAGATGCAAGTAATAGTTAACGATGTTGAAGATTTAAAGCAGTTTAAAACTAAAGCCATCACTGTCTTTGCTGTTGTCCAATTTACAATGGCGATGGCAGTTGCATGGTCAAAGATATTCTAGGCATAAAATGAGAAAAAGATACAACAAAAAGATTTTAACCACAACCAACTATATTGAATCACAGATAGCACTTGAAGAAAGAGTATCAAAAATAGTAAAAATTTTAAAAGAGGATGCTTGCCCAAGCACACCGGTAGAAACTATTCAAGATATATTTCAAGATGGGCAGAATTCCTTTAACCTTGATCAAGAACCGGAAGACCTAGAGGACAGCATAGCTCAGTGGGGAGCTAGAGTTGCAGATAAGATAAGATGTCTTAATACTAATGATACTATTCGATTATTTGGTGGCGGGTTTGTAGCATCTTATGTTAAAGATTTTAACAGTATCATTTTAAGATCACTAGGGGTATCACAAGAGCCATGGAATGAAATATTAAGTGTTGCACTTTTGTATATTAAAATGGAAGAAATACCAAGTATTATCAGACATTGGAATGCTATTGCAGGTAATGGTACAGTTCCAGGAACTGAAAATCATCCTGAAAATGCTGGTGGCGAATGGTTTGGCTGTGAGATGGTCTCAGATGCAATTGTCAGAGGCGCAATTCAACACTATGGTATTGCAAGACTTAAGTCTCTACAGACTCTAAGAAGAGCAGCACAAGGATCAAAGGTTGCAGCAGCACTAACTGCATTGTTTGCATCTCCTAGATTTGTAAAAGCAATGGAGATCAGCACCGGTATGGGTATAGTCATGGAGATGGATGAGGTTAAAGCCGCCAGAGAAGAAATTACCATAGAAGTTTGTAAAATTGACGGTCTTGAAGATATAGCGGGAATAGGCGTAAAGATAGGCCAGCTTGCAACAAGAATTAGAACAGGAGTCTCTGATGAAGAGGAGGATGGTCCACTTGGCCCAGGCCAAGTTGAAGAAGAGCTACCTGATGTTGAACCTCCAGCGGCACCAACTTTTTCATGTCCGGCTGGAAAGATGGAAGATCCAGATAGCCCGGGAACCTGCATTGATATTCCAGAATGTCCTGAAGGTCAAGTAATTGACGCCTCTGGTGCTTGTCAGGATCTTGGCGGCATGTATGAAAATAAAAAAGCAACTATTAATACACTTCGTGAACAACTTAAAGTTAGAGGTTTTAAAGGTTTTGGATCTTCACAAGCATTTATAGATAGAAAGCCTACAAATTTAGGAAAATCTGTTGTTGAAAAATATTTAGATGAAAACGAAGAAGATAAGAAAGATATTGAAAATAAACAAAAAGTAAAAGTTAGCAAAGCATTTGCTAGGAATAACAAGTGAAAATAGCAAATTTCAAAATAAAAAAGATTATCAAAGAAGAGATAGAAAGAGCTCTTTTTGAAAATCAAAATGAAAGTGATTTAATTCTTGATCTTGGTAGAGAAGCAGTTGAAATTGTTAACAATCTAGGCTATGCAGTTATAGACACAGGTGAGCTAGATTCAAGATATCTAGATTTCTTTCAAGAAGTATTAGAGGCCGCAGTAGAAAGTGCAGAAAGATATGGTGAGAATGAAGATGGCCAGTACGAATCTCTAGAAGTAGCTACACAATTTTATTCTAGAAATATAAATAGATTCCCATCGGATATCAGGTCTTCAGTTTCTAGTCTGGTAGAAAGATTTGACGAGCTTAATAATAGTAGGCAGCCAGCTCTAGCTAGTATCGAAGATGACGAAACTTTTGCTGATACTGAAAGCTTGGCATAGCTATTTAGCATTGACCGCGGGTTACACATAGCTCTCTAGAGAATTCCCTGGCTGGGCTTTCAGACAATCCTGTACACGTTATATCTTGATACCAGTGATATAGCTCATGAAAACTAGTTTCAATAAATTTCTCTCTTGTAGCAGAAGTGTTTAGAAACAACTCTCTTCTATTTTCACTATTAATTCTAAAGTAAGCACCCCAGATATTCTTATTTCCCCAAGATTCCCAGTTTAGAAATGACATATCATCTCTATTGTTGATAGCACTATCATCAAGAAGGAAAACTTCAATCTTTACTTCTTTGCATGTAGTGCGTTCAGATATTTCAACAGACTGTGTAAAATTTGAAAAAGATTCTACATAGACATCTATCATATCTTTATGACCTTCATTATCAGCCTCATAGTAAATGTGGGATATTCCTAATTTTAAAACAGAAAGTTCAGATCTGTCAAATACTGTTGCCTCTTCCGCGTATGCGGGAAAAGAATAGATAAGCAAAGATATAAAAAATATAAAATAGTGCATATTTAATAGTACATAACAATTATCAATTTTATAAGTCTGGAGACAGAAGTTGAAAAAATTTAAAATTTCAGAATCTCGCATTAGAAGAGTGATAAAGGAAGAGGTAAGTCGTGCACTGTCAGAGCAGGTTGATGGTCCTGTCGGAATGGATCTTCAGCTCGGGGCTGAAAGAGCTAGACAGGGACGTAATCCCAGAACAGGTACTCAAGAAACAGCTCCTGTTGAAGAAGAAGAAGAAGAAGATTTGAGTGTGCCTTATTGTAGAAAGACAGGCACATCTAGAGAACCAGGCTTTTCTATTTTTACAGACGAGAATCTATCACGTGGTTTTAGACAGCTAAGCTCTGGATACGTTGAGCTGACTGATCCTAATTGTAGAGGAGTAAGAGTTGCTTTTGGTGAAGATGCCAACTGGGCTGGAGTCACAGGAACACTAGACGGGGCTGTCTCAATATTTTTTGATCAGCGTGAAATGGCAGGAATGATTTTTCAACCTGGATCTGGTCCTGCATCTAATCTTGGCGAGTGGTGGCTAGCCAATCAATTATTAAAATATGATGTAGGATACTCCAGGAGAAGAGAGAGAGTAGTCGATGACCCGGAGCCAGTTAAGTTTTCAGAGGATCCCGGAGATCAATTATTTGGCGGGCCTATGGAGGAAAATCTAATAAAAGAAGATCCTGACTATCTGGACGATGCTAGGAATCCATCCAATCCAACTGATTACAGTCAGTGGACATCAAGAGATAGTTTTGATAATCCTTACGCCCAGGATATCTACGAAAAACTTTGGGATGCAAACACATCTTCTATGAGAAATAGAGTTGACCCGGAAAGAATACAATCGCTAGCTTCTAGGCTTTATGAAAAACAAATAGAGATAAAAGGAGATCCTAGAAAGGCTTTGATTGCAATATATGATTGCTACGAACTTGATGCTGCCGGCGGTCTCGGTCGAGCTGCATTGGAGAAAGTAGGGCTGGATATTTTTGGTGAAGCAGGATCGTATTGTAGATTTGCAGGTTGGACTTTAAACCCATTGCAAGCTGACAGGAAGAGAAGAACCTATATTGTATAATCTACTGAAGCGGTATTAAATTTTATCCAATTCCGCAAGGGTCTTTTCCGCAAGGATCTCCAGCGTAAAGCTCATTTGGCGCCATTCCTAGAAGTGTAGCATCAAGCATCCCATATGCGCCATTCCAGAGATCTACAGTTACGCCGCCTAGTGGACTCTCTAGTGGAAGAGATGATGCAGTTAGTTCATTTTTTTCAGAAATTAGCTGAATGATTCCCGTTCCATTGTTATTGTAACCAGTCTTAGAGATGGTTTCTGATACTCGTCGTAATAGTTCTTGATTTGGGGAACCGGCTAGACCGCGCCCGGCATCTGTCATGCCTGCATCTGCCATCCACTGTTCATCAAAGCTAAAAATTATATTGTTATTATCACCTCTTAGAGTTGATGCAGCAGCATTTTGAAAAAATTCGTCAAGAGTTCCGCAAATTACAAGTAGGACTCTAGCATCCATGTGACCGCATTTTCCTCTAAACATTGTTGGACCATAAAAGGGATCAGCAAACCATTGTCTACTAGCCGTACGGCTACTTTCATTCCGAGAGGGAGGTAGCGAATAATACTCATGGCTCAACCGTGCCTCGTCTCCAAGCTCTCTATTGCTACCAAGATCAGGCATATCAGTATTCGGCGGTAGCTGCCAAATTCGTTCAATTGGATCTCCTGGAGGTCTTTCCCTTTGATGGCATCTTGAACCTTGACACGGAACCGGTCGACTCACCATCAGTTGCCCACCGTCCCACAGAGCCTGTGGCCTGTCTTCATCAAATTGAGGTTGTATGTGGTGAAAGAATTCACCAGCTTCAAAATCTCTCTCTCTTTGTGCATGTGTTCCAGGCCAGAGACCCTCAGGTTCAGCTATAGTTTCGCCACTAGCATTAATAGACCTAGTATAATCTTTATGAAAATTTAAAGCATAAAGTGCAGGTCCCGTAATATTGCCTTGAACTAGCTCTCTTATAATCAAAGACTTTACCCTGACAGCTTCAGTAATTGTTGGCAACGGGGCATAAGAAAAAGCAGACCAGTGAGCTCTGTTTACTGCTACTTCTACACGAGATCTAAATAAATCTAAACCAGCATTAAGCTCATCTCTATATTTGCATACAAAATCATATTCTTCCGCAGTTAGACTCTGTCCTGCTTGTTGAATAGCACTGTCTAGCGCTGCAGCTCCGGCGAACCACTGTGTTCCGGAAAATAAAAATCTTCCAATAGTAGCTCCAATAGCTAAGGGGCCAGGCATAAAACTACCTCCAATTTAACAGTATATAATGCATAGTTACATTATAATTATTACTACAACAGATAAATTATTAAATGGCGGAGAGTTTAATGAAAATTAAAGTTTCAGAATCTGAAGTTCGAGAGATAATCAGAAAAGAGCTTATAAAAGAGCAAGAAAGCATAGAGGATGCAGATGACTTCTGGACTGGTGCTGCTGGCACAGAAGATTTGCCGACATTAGGGTGGGGAGCTTTAGCTGGAGCTTTGGCTGGCGCCGTTGCGTTTTTTGCTTACAAGAGGTTTGCCCCAAACGCCGAGTTAAGACTCGGGGCAGCAACATGGCTGGATAATGTTGCTGCTGTTCAGGGTAGAGCTCCTATCCTCAAGTTGATTCCTAGGTCAGCAGCTATTGCTATAGCACCCAGAGCATCAGGCATAGCTAAACCGAGAATGACATGGAGAGCTCTGGCTGAGGAAATGGTTGATCATGATATGCGCATTGCAAATAGGTCCACCGGTACTGGGGCTGAGGTGACCAATATAAATCAAGGCCAAAGACAAACTCAAATTAGAGAGCTTCTAGCATCATGGGAGCAAAGTGGCAGGGTTCAAGTCAATTCTAGCTTTGCTAACCTGGAATCAATTGGTGTCAACACTACGAACAACCCCGCTTGGGCCTCAGCAAGGCCCAGCACTACTCCGTCGACCGGTGGAACATATGTTGGCCAGGTTCCAGGTCGTACCACTAATATTGTCATTGATGGACCTCGACCAGGCAATAGGGCAACAGCTCCTGGAAAGGATCCAGGCACCGGTGCCTGGATCAAAGATACGGTCCCAAATTCTTTTTGGGATGACATGGGATTGAATGCAGCGAGGGCGGATGCTATTCCGAGGTCAGCCGGCAGCTGGACAGTTGGTCGTGTTGCTGGAGCAAGAGCAGGAATGGCAGCTCTTGTAGCGGAAGCACAAGAGACGATGACCGGAGTTCAACCTTTTAGACAATTAGGCAGAACAATTCTGTCTCCTGTCGACGCGTTTGACTTTGTGGATATAGATACTTTGCAAGCAACCGTACTGGGAGATCCTGAGAGCTATATATCTTTTATTGAGGGCTTGAATCAGTCCAGTCTTTTCTCTGGAACCCTCGAGGGCTCGTTTTCATGTGGCGGACTTCTGGTAGGGAAAGACATCACAGGTGCTGATACAACTTATGTTGGAAATTGGGAAGCTCTTAAGTCGAGATGGGAAAGGGCAATAGAAATAATTGGGGACTCTGGCGCTTTTGATTTAGCAAGAATTATGCAGTCAGAGTTTCGACCCGCGATGTCACAGATAATGTCAGATATTAGAAATTTGGAACAAGGGTATACAGTCTATGACCTATGCAAGCTGTCAGTAGATATTGAACCAGGTGTAAGAAGAAATGCAATTGTAGCACTTCGAGATGTTTACGGTGATATAGCCATGGCATGGGAAGTAGGTGATAATCCTTCAGCTCAGATAAATAATTTTCTCGTAGGCGTCTATAGTGACTTTGTTGTAAGAGTTGCTGCTGGTGCAAATAGAGGAGATGTAATATTGTACAATCCTACACCATCAGCAGAAAGCATGGATACTAGCTCTGACACAGTAACAGGTGTAAGCGCTGCAATAGAAGATCGAGATGTCGTAGATGCTGACTATGTAGACTCAGAAGGTGCCATGAGAGTAGAGGGAGTTAGGTTAAGGCAGACGTCAATTATAGAAAAACTTACAAGCTCTCAAGCATTTTCTACTATTAAAGAGACTCTGATGCTTGCAGGTGCAATAACTGAGGTTGAGTGTCCAGATGCTGCTAGTGAGGAGATTGTGACCATGTGTGTCGCGCAAGCCACACTTCCTGCATCAGAGTTCGAGAGGATGTTTAGAGCAGATGATCCTCAAACTCCAGGGGATGAATCTCGGGAGATGCGAAGGCCGTACAGTGGAGCGATACCTATCCCTCCTGATGAGACAGCCGCAGAGGCAGAAGATGTGGTGATCTCAGGAGAGATGCAACAAATCACCACTGGCCGCCCAGGGCCAGAAAGCAGAAGTATCCAGGAGCTCTTCAATATCTTTTCCGAAGGTAGAAGGGAAGGTAGCTTTCCCAATCTTATTTTAAATGATATGGGTTTCGATTGGATGACCAGAAATTTCGATCGATGGTACGGAAGAATACAGGGAAAGGCTCCCTTTATTGTTCTTGAACAGTACGCTAATGACGAAGGGGGTTGGTATGACAGTACTGGCACAAGTAATTTTAAAGAACTTGTTAAACACAGGCTTCTTACACCATTGGATATTCAAGTTGGCGGTATGCCTGAGGCTGGTAATTACCCTCTAGGAGGAACACTTGCTGCTAACTATAACGAGATTCAGAATATTAACAATTACCTAGTTTTTCCCAGAATTTTAATTGCTATGGATAACGATTTAGCACTTAGTGACTACCCAATATCACTTTCCGGAGATGATCTAAACTGGGCTGAGTTCTATGGTCGGGGCAATCGTGGCAGTGGTGAGTTAAGAGGTGAGGACCTAGGTGAAATTGCTATGAATGAAGGGCATGAACATCAACAATTGGCACGAGGTCAGCAATTGAAGTATTATGTTTCAAGATATGTGCGTACATATTCTGGTGCTACTCCATGGTATCCGCAACTAGCAACTTGGATGAGAGATAAATGGTCTTAGTAAAAAGGCAAAAGATGAAAATAGTAAAACAGAGGAAAATATGAATCCCATATCAGAATCAAAAATTAGAGAGATTATTAGATCTCAGCTTATAGAAAGATACGGCGTGCTCAATGAGCAACAACCATCCGGATGGACAGTAGACCAAGTCAAAGAAATACAAGGTCTTTTAGTTAATCTGTACCAATCTACGGGCTCAAATATGGATACTGACAGTATCAATATTCTCCTAGGTGTTTCAGACGGGCTGCCAGACGGCAACTGGGGTAGTTCATCTACCAATGCTTGGAATATGTTCGATGAAAAACTGGGAGGAGAATGGAGTAATAGCATGACATATGATAATGCTCACGCCGCTCTTCAGGGAGCGATTACACCTGCTGAAGAGCCTTCAGCTGAAGAACCTGCTAAAGAATCAGTCGATCTAGATAGTCTTACAATAGGGCAAGTTGTGACAGCATGGAGAAGTAGTGATGAAGTAAAACAAAGGGCATCAATGAAATATGCCCGAGTTATGGCGACAATTATAGCTACACAAAATGATATGTTTAACGCGATTAGGAACGGTGCGGAACCGCCTCTAGAGTTAAATATGGATTACAAAATTAGAATTGCGCCGAAAGACCTTATCGAACGAATTGTCGAGGATGCAGGTCTAGCAAAGGAAGGATCAGGCAATCCTAATGATGATACTCCCTTGCGCTCTCAAGATGTGAGAGTTTCACCTGAAGAGGGGGCTAAAAATTCATTTGAATCTAGTAGAAACTATAATTCCGTACTTTATAATATAGGTGCAGCTCTTCTTTCCTCAGAGATTATGGGCAGCATCGGTGCTATGGCTACGAGATTACGAAGTGGACAACTAGCCCAGGAAACTGTAGCACAATTGATGGGTGAGGATAATCCGGATAATGAAGCAATAGCAGCCGCCCAAGAAGAAGGTGGCGATGATATTGCAAGCGCAGCAAGTGTTGCTGCTGAAAACAATCCTGCCGCGTCAGAAATTGCTAGTGACGTGGTCAGTGCTGTAGAGGGTGAAACCGATGTCGATGAGGTGGAGAAAGAAGAAGAAGACGCTGCCTCAGCAGCTTCTACTCAGGGTGAGAGAGAAGTTCCTGGTGATATTGGAACATCCGGTGTTGGTGAAGAAGCTAGAGTAGAACCTCTAGAACTATTGACAGTCGATGATAGAAATGACAAAGCAGCATTTAGGATAAGGCTTCCTGCCAGCTTTGTTGGAAATTTTGAAAATCAAAGAGGCTTCATTGGTAGAATATTTGGATCTGATACATTAAACCAATTTGTTGAGAATCCCAGGTCTACAGGAAAAGATCAGCCTTTTGTAATAAACTGGGGCGGTTATGCTGGTGCACCGGCTAATACAATGTTTGGTCAGACTACTGAGACGCTAGGCGATTTGCAAGATATTGGGTTTGAAGAGTTTCTTGATCAA
>MDTB01182604.1_pt1 | contig 17425 bp, 27 predicted proteins | sample 811161 | NCBI WGS metagenome assembly MDTB01 (sample SAMN05326650, study PRJNA326480) | marine metagenome | isolation source: seawater | place: Mediterranean Sea | collected 2009
CAAATGTCAAGCGTTGAGCCAAATTTATTTTCATTATTTTTTTCCGATAAATTTGTCCTTCTATATAATGCCAGGCGTGGGCTTGATAAGAACGCCAGGCCTTGTACAAAAATTGAACAGTACAAAAATTGTACAGGGGGGTTAGTTGACTAATTTTTGACCAGCGACCTCTGACTCCCCAACACGTACAACTTGGGAGATTTTCAAAAATAGTTCTTGACAACACGCTGATTATATAATATAATATTAGTATGAAAATTTTAATAGCTTGTGAGTACTCAGGGATTGTACGAGATGCTTTTATAGCAAAGGGGCATGATGCAATGTCATGTGACCTAATCCCTACTGAAGCGCCCGGCCCACATTACCAAGGAAACGTATTTGATGTACTTTATGATGATTGGGACATGATGGTATGTCATCCACCTTGTCAATATATTGCTTCTAGTGGTCTATCTTGGAATAAACGTCGACCTGAAAGAATACCTTTAATGGAAGAAGCTTTAGTATTTGTTTCGGACTTATGGAACTCGGGTATACCAAAAATCTGTCTAGAGAATCCAGTTGGGTGCATTAACACTCGTCTCGATTTTATGCCAAAGCCACAATATGTACAACCTTACCAGTTTGGACACGATGCATCAAAGAAAACAGGCTTATGGTTAAAAAACTTATCACCTCTTGAATCTACGGAATACATAGAGCCTAGACTCGTGCCCGGCTTGACGCTAAAGCCTAATAAACGATGGGGTAACCAAACTGATAATGGTAAATTGATAGATGCTGTTACAAATAAAAAACTTAGGGCAAAAGCTCGAGCAAAAACATATACAGGCATCGCTGACGCTATGGCTGATCAGTGGGGGTAATTCCTAGCCTTCACTCCAAATTTTCTTCCCAAAAAATTTTTCAAAATTATATTCGGTCGGAGACTTAAATATATACCAAGCACTTCCGTCCTATTTAAAAAATTTTTTATGTTTAATATGATGATAGGCTTCAAAAAATTGTGTAGTATCAACAGTTTCAGCAAGGAAAAAATTTTTCTTGACATTTGGTTACAATTAGAGTATAATACGAATATGAGTACAGAAATAACAACCCGAATGAGCCCAGAAGGACTGGAGATTGCGAATAGCTACTTAGCTAACGGAGAGGTGTCTGCAGTGTGCAGAGAACTAGCCATACCAAGAGATCAAGTCGTTGAGGTATTAAATAAACGAGAAGTCCAAAAATACATAGATACTGTGTACATGGATTCTGGATATCGAAATCGTTTTAAATTGGCTGAAACGCTGGACAAACTAATTGACCAGAAGTTAGAGGAAGCTGAAGAAACCGAGCTTTACACAAGCAAAGATTTAGCTGATTTACTGATGATGCAACATAAGATCCGCATGGACGAGATGAAAGCTCAGACAGAATTTGAAAAAGCAAAAAACGGTAATATTAAAACTCTGAAACAGAATAATGTTCAGATTAATACTGATGTACCTTTTGGTCAAGGGAACTATGGAACTTTAATGAAAAAACTATTGGAGGCAGATAATAAATAAAATGGAAGCAAAATGGCAAAAAAACTTAAATGGGCTAGCAAAGAAGCAACTTAGCTTTGTTGCGATTATGTCTATAATTCAATTCACGATGCTAGGACTTATGGGTCTAACTATGTTTATGCTCGGGGTGTTATTCAAGTAAGAGCAAATTATGTGGAAAAAAATAGATAAAATGATGAAGGCAGGAAGACTTACCAAAGTAACAGATAAGTTTTTGCCGAGTAAAAAGAAACAAAAGAAGAAGAAGAAAAAGTAAATGGAAATATTTGAACTCATCACTGATGTAGGTGCACCTATCGCAGGAGCACTTATAATGGGTGTGTTTATATTTATTATTATCAAACAGATTATGGATAATCTTGTAGATGATATAAAAACAGTACAAGGTATGTCGAATATGTTGATTACTCGTGGAAAGGTAATGAATAATGATATCATACGAATTGATACTAGTGTGTCCGCAGCACTAGGCTTAGCACCCGACTTACAGAGGATAGCTAGAGCAGAAAACTTTGTGGAAGATGGAACAATAGACGCAAGGAGAGATTAATGAGAGAATTTGGATTAGCCGCAGGAGGAATATCACTTGTATTTAGTATATTCTTATACTCTACCGGCAATGACTTATCAATGGAAGACAACAAATCTTGCTACGGCGAGTGCTACGAAGAATACGTAAAGTTGTTTGGAGATACAGTAGAAAATGAAAAAAGAAAGAAACAGCTTGCAGCAGGAGACCCTTTCAGTGAGATTAGAGGACTCTGGAGTGGCTGCGCAGCTTGTCATGGTGTTGATGGAGCTGGAGGCATTGGACCTAGGTTAAAAGGACAAACAGGTGCCGACATCACAAAGAAACTAGCTATTTATAGAGACAACGGTATCGTAGGAGATCAGAGTGCCCTTATGTGGGGTCAAGCTGCAAATCTTACAGATACACAGATCGATATTATTAGTCAGTTTGTAGAAGCAGGATTACCAGGAAAATGAATTGGATAGCAAAAAAGCTAGCGTATAGAATACAACCTTACGCTATAAGATTTAGAGAATGGAGTAGAGGTAAAACTTGGATACAGATTCCTTTATGGATATTTATACTATGGTCTATGGGATTTGCAAATCCTTATTGGTGTGTTTATCCAGTTTGCTGGGTAGTATAAATGGAGATAGGAACTCTAATATCTGACTTTGGGTTTCCTATTGTAATGGCTGTTGGTATGGGATATTTCGTATACTTCGTTTATCAAACTATACTGACAAAAGTCGACCCAGCAGTCGAAGACATGAAAATAACTATAATAAGATTGATTGATCAACTTAGATTACTCGATCAAGATATGATACGTTTACAAGAAAAAGTAAATACCGTATTAGAGATGAAAGAAAATGAAAAGAAGCTTAATAATATTAACACTACTACTGACGACAATAATAAGTAGCAGTGAGCTAGTACATAAGTTTGGTAGTCCTTCTTTCAATGGTGTAAACCAGTCATCTCACTACTTAACTGTTGATGAACAAGAGCGTACACGAGAAGAAAAGATTTATGAAGATGCACAAGATGCCCTTGAAGAAGCAGAAAGAGAAGCAGACAACACAGTTTTAGCAAAGTTTATAAGAAATTTAGAAAGTAGAATTTATTCTACACTTGCAAAAGATATATCAGAATCCTTATTTAATTATGGAGGAGCCAGACCAGACTATGATACTCCGAGTACATGGGTTAGTGGAACAATTAATTTAGAAGGTAACAATCTTACTTGGGTTAACAATGGCTCTACTATTACTCTTTTAATCGAAGAGTATGTAGATGGAGTACTTACTAGTACAACAGAAATAGTAATACCTATAGGAAGTTTTGGAGGCTGTTGGATAGAATGCGATGGTTAGAATTTTACCACTAATTTTATTAATATCTGGGTGTGCGACAGTTGGATTAGATTCAGACCATACTAATTGTTGGGAAGGAGTCATATGCCAGCAAGGGCCAATGATAGTTCCGACTTCAACAGAGCAATTACTTAATTTACCAACTCCCAATCAAAAAAGCGTAGTAGCAGTTTATAACTTTACTGATGAAACAGGTCAGAGAAAAGCAAGTGATACTATGTCAAGTTTTAGTACTGCAGTTACGCAAGGAGCAGTACATATACTCATTGAAGCACTAAGAGATGCAGGAAAGGGTAACTGGTTTGTAGTTGTAGAAAGAAGTGGACTCGATGCTTTAACAAAAGAAAGACAACTTGTAAGAAACACTTTTGAAAGCTACAATAAAGATAAAGATGGAAGAACAATTTTAAAACCTCTTTTATATGCAGGAATGATACTAGAGGGTGGAATCGTAGGTTACGATACTAATTTAAGAACAGGCGGTAATGGTGCTCGATACCTAGGGATAGGCATGAAGAACCAATACCGAGAGGACAGGGTAACTGTTGTCCTTAGAGCCGTGCTAGTGCAAACTGGGGAGGTACTCTTAAATGTTACAGCTACAAAGACTATTCTTTCAACAGCGAAAGGTGGAGATGTTTTCAAATTTTATGAAGTGGGAACTGAACTTGTCGAAATAGAAAGCGGTAGTACTGATAATGAGCCAGTGACCTTAGCAGTTCGTGCAGCAATAGAAGCTGCAGTATATGGACTGGTAATGCAAGGACTGGAAAAGGAAGTGTGGGATTTTGACTATGCTACACTTAGGGAGAAAAATAATGAAGAGGATACTTCTTAGCGTTATAATGCTATTTGTATCAACTATTGCGTTTGCAGGAAATAATGATATTTACATCACTCAAACAGGTACTGGATTAACACTTACAATTGACCAAATAGGTGCAACTAACACAGTCGGTTCATCGAACACTCGTGCTACTTTAAGTGGTACATCAATGACTGTTGATATTGACCAAATTGGTGACAGTAATAGTTTAGTGGCAAGTATATTACAAGGTAATAGCTCAAGCTGGACATATACAAATACTGGTGACAATGGCTCAGCAACTTTTGCAGTTGGTGCAACAGGAGATGTTGCAAGCTCAGATTTTGATTTTGCTGCTACTGGTGATAGTAACGTTCTAGTTTGGACACAAGGTGCTGCTGCTACAGCTACTGGAGGTAATCAGGATTTTGCAATCACTGGTACTTCTAATAATATAAACGCTACTTGTGAAGTTGTTGGTTGTATAAACAACTGGACTATAAGTGGAAATAGTAATGATATTGACACTACACAGACAGGTACTGCGGATCACCAAATTACTTTTGCTTTAACGGGCGGAGGTAATAATATTGATGTTGACCAAACAGATACAACTAGTACTAATGTTGCAGTTGTTACAGCGACTACAACTAATGGAACAATTGATATTGACCAATGCGCTTCTGGCTGTTAACTTTATTAACAATAGGAGCATTAAATGCGACAGAAATCGGAGAAATATCTGAGCTAAACGGCAATGGAGAAATTTCTAGACAAGACTCTAGTGATTATTTCTTAGCCGAACTAGCTTCAGATATTTTCTCATTTGATGAAGTGAGAACTGGCAATGGAAGAATAGCAGTTGAGTTTATAGATTCATCAATCTTAAAACTTACAGAACATTCAAAAATTGTAATAGATAACTACATCTTTGACCCAGACCCAAGCAAGAGTAAACTTGCACTCAATATGGCATCTGGAACTGCTAGATTTATAACTGGCAAGCTAGGTAGAATAGATAAGAAAAATATATCTATTCGTACACCTAGTGCAACGATAGGTATTCGTGGAACGGATTTTACAACTACCGTTGATGAACTTGGAAGAAGTTTAGTTATACTACTTCCAAATGAAGATGGAACTTCTTCAGGAGAGATTACTGTAGAAACATGGGCAGGTGTTGAAGTACTCAATCAACCTTTTCAAGCTACAATGGTACAGACTATGGATTCACAACCTACAAAGTCAGTAATTATTGGTAATCTAACTCTAGGCCTAATTAATAACTTACTTATTATAAGCCAACCTGAACAAATAGAAGAAGCAATCGAAGAACAGCAAAGCGGACCAAGGACAGATCTAGATAGAGACTTCTTTGAAGATGCACCAGACTTAGACAAAGACTTCTTAGAAGTAGAAGAAGAAATAACAAGACTTGATATTGACTTATTAAGTTTTGACTTCTTAATTGATCTTTTAGCTATTGTAGAAGCAGGAACTAAAAAGAAGAACCAAGACACAACAGGAACATTAGATGGAGTTGAATTAACTGGGATAGTTCCAGGTTTTGATCCAGTATTACAAACCTATACTTTTGTAGAGGATAATTATATTTATTTTGTACACTATGGAACGAATACTTTTGATATAGCTCTTGATAAGAATGCAGCGTCTTATTTGTCAATTAATACGGCAGGAATACCAATGGAGATAGAAATAAATGGAGCGGGTGATAATACTATTGTTATTTTTCAGTCCCCTTAGTTTTGCAGGAGATAATACAACTACTATAATAACTAAAGGGTCAGGTTCTACTATTACTAGTAAACAAGTAGGTAATGGTAATACGACGGATATATTATGTGGAGCGAACTCAAATGGCTCGTTTCCTGGTACTACATATGTATCGCACACTTGCAGCAATGCAAATTGGAGCAGTACTATTACAGGTAATAGTAACAGTACTCGACTTTATACTGTATGGTCAAATAATTCTGATAACAACTTTACTGTTACTGTAACTGGTAATGATAACTTTGTATGGTTAGATCAAGATGAAGATGACAATACGTCTACAATAACTCAAACAGGAAATGACAATCATGCCGAGCAACTTGGCAGTGGCGATGATAATACTTATGTTATAACTCAAACAGGAAATAATAAATACGCAAAAATACTAGACTTTGGAGATGATGGTAATAAGACCATTACTCAGTACGGCACAGGTGCACATAACACTTACATATACAATAATGGTTCTGGACATAACAATGATGTTACTGTAATTCAGTACGGTTCAGGTAACAAAGATGCAGACATATTCTTTTACGGAGCAGATAACTCAGATATAGACTTAACACAATATGGGACAGGTGCTCATACAGCAAACATGAAATTTTATACAAATAGTTATAATGTAGATGTAACTCAATCAGGTGCTACTAACCAATCATATTCAGCTACTTTTAACTGTAGCTCTAACTGTAACAAAACAATAACTATAACTCAACAATGAAAAAATTAATTGATATAAGCATAGGAATACTTTTACTATTTCTATTAGTATGGAATCCCTCTCCCTTTCAAATACTCGAACTTAAAACTTTTGATTGGCTAATGTCAACACAAGAACCTGTGCAGGACAAAATGATAGTTCTTGTTGATATAGATGAAGCAATAGTCGAAGCTTATAGAGGTTATCCACTACCACGCTCTTTATATTCAACTCTTATGAAGCGCACACCAGCAATACCAGGTATAACAGTACTTATGCCAGACCCAGACTTACGAGACCCAAGAAATGATTTTATATTACAAAATACTTTAATAGATATACCAAGTGTACTAGCTTACGCAGCTTCTACACAAGCTACAGAAGGCGGTCCTCATATAGGGACTGCTCAACTAGGAGAAGACCCCACACCATGGCTATACAACTATCCAGGAATCTTACGACAAACACCCGTCCTAGCAGACTACGCAGAAGGCGTAGGACTAATAAACAGCGCTCCGGAAGTAGACGGCGTCGTTAGACGAGTACCTCTTGTAGTTACTTCGCAAAATAAATTGTACCCTTCTTTTGCACTCGAAATGCTAAGAGTAGCAGTAGGAGATCCAAGCTATCAAATTAATACTCAAAGCACAGGAATAGAGTGGTTAAGAATACCTAGTTATCCTATTATAAAAACAGATGCAAATGCTAGAGTATGGATAACTTCAAATGTAAAATTCTACAGACAATCAGCTTCACAATTTCTCCGAGAGCCTCTAGAAGGAGCGGCTTTCGCAATATTTGGTGTAACAGCAGAAGGAATTGTTAATCCAGTTCCTACCGCTGCTGGCCCTGTATACCCACATGAAGTTCAAGCAAATGTTTTGCATCATCTTTTAAATGGAACTAGTCCCGTACAACCTTCATGGTCCCAGATAGCTGAACTTGGTACTACATTTTTAGCTTTAGTACTATTATTGCTTACAACGTCACGTATATACTTATCTTTACCTACATTATTACTAGTAATTGGAGGTTTAGGATACGGTACTATGCACTTTTTTAAACAAGGGTTGCTTTTTGATGTATCAGGAGCTGTCCTGATAGTGTTTTTATTCTGGACAATAGTTACATTTAGAAACTTTATAGAGCAATTCTTACTCAGACAACAAATTAAAGGTCAATTTAGTACTTATTTATCTCCAGATATGGTAAATATGCTTGTAAAAGACCCTTCACTCATGAAACTAGGTGGAGAACGAAAAGAAATGACTTTCTTATTTACTGATATTATGGGATTTACACCTGTATCAGAAGCTTTTAAGAAAAATGATGACCCAGAAGGCTTAGTAGATTTAATAAATACGTATTTAGATAGTATGACTAATATAATTTTGGAAAATGGTGGAACAATAGACAAATATATGGGAGACTGTATTATGGCGTTTTGGAACGCTCCTCTCCCTTGCGATAACCATGCGGATATGGCAGTTAAATCAGCAATAGAAATCAATGCAAAAACAGAAGAACTTAACAAAGAATTCAAAGATAAAGGACTTAATTTACCTCCTATCAATGTTGGGACTGGTGTCAATACCGGGACTTGCATTGTTGGTAATATGGGTAGTCAATCCCGATTTGATTACTCCGTTATTGGAGATGCCGTCAACCTTGCCGCTAGATTGGAAGCCACTGCCGGTAGGAATGATTATAAACAATGGAAGATTATAGTCTCAGAATTTACAATGAAACAATGTCAGAATTTTACTTTCGATAGTATAGGAGATATTCTTGTAAAAGGAAAATCAGAGCCTATAAGTATTTATAGTGTAAATAATTAACAGGAACATCAAAAAAATTTTTCTTGACTTTTTTATGATATTATGTTAAAATTCAAGAATATAAAAATTCACTTTATGAAAGTGCGGAAAAACTTAAACAACTATGAATGGAATTACCATACCTTTTAGCTTCGGCTTATTCTTACTGTGTCAAACATCAGCAGCAATCTGGTGGGCGTCTGGTGTAGACAGCGAGGTAGTTAGATTAGTTCAACAAGATGCTCAGTACCAAGAACATAAAACAGAATACATACAACGACTGTCTGTTATTGAAACAAAAGTTGAAAGTAACCACAGTATTTTATTAAAACTAGAAGAAAAATTAGATAAAGAGTAATGGCATATTCTAAACGAGTAGTAGAACGATTTGATAATGTGCTTAAAAATCCAGAAGCACATAGCGTAGGGCGCTTTGATCCTGACGACCCAAATGTCGCAACAGGAATGGTAGGTGCTCCAGCGTGTGGTGATGTAATGAGATTACAGTTTAAGGTGGAAAAAGGAATTATTGAGGACGTAAAGTTCAAAACATATGGCTGTGGCTCAGCAATAGCGAGCTCCAGTGAGTTAATAGATTTGCTTATGGGCAAAAGTTTGAAACAGGCAGGAGAAATCACAAATAAAGAGATAGCTGACATATTAGATCTACCTCCTATCAAACTTCATTGCTCTATTTTAGCAGAGGAGTCTATCAAATCAGCGATAGATGATTACACACGTAAACACAATTATAGGAGTAGTGAAAATGGTTGATTACGAAACAAAAGAAGCAAAAGCCGAACAGGCACCAGCAGCACCAGCTGCAGACACTCCTAAGATTTATCCAAGCAGAGGGTTATTTAAATACCGTGATGCAAGCGGTAAACTTTGGAAGTTCAAAACAGAAAAAGAAGCGAAGGAGCATCTAGCAGGTGATGATGAAGAGTAACTGGTTTACAAAAATTAAAAATATCCTTACAGGAAAAGACAAGAATTGGGACGGCAAAGTCGATATTCATGACGACATGATCGAAGCAAAAGATAAAGTGGAGAAAGAACGTGCCGATAAGGAAAGTAAAGGGCGGGTACAAGATAGATAATACTCCTGGAGTTTCAAAAACAAAGAAAGCAGCGAAACAAAGACTTCGCGCAATTAAATACCGCCAAAAGATGAAACGCAGGAAAGGTCGTCGTAGACGATAGGAGAAGACTATGCAAATAGCACGAATACTAGGTACAACAACACCAGCAACTACAGGAACTGCAACCGCAAGTACTGTTGAAGGAGCTCACTTTGTTATGCTTCAAAACTCAGGTTCAACCTTGAGAGAAGTAGTTATACAAACCGAACAAAGTGGTACTTCGTTAGCAAATCTTTACTTAGCAGCGGGAGAAAGAATAATAATTTCAAAAAAACCATCTGAAGTAATTTTTGCTGACCATGCTGAAGTTAAACTAACAAAAGTAGACCCAATGAAAGTTAACTAAACGCACTTTATAAAGTGCAAGAAAGCAAAGGCTTGAAAAGAGGAGATAACATGCCTGCACATTCTAGAAAGCGAAAAAATGGTAAAAAGAAAAAGAACGGAATGAAGAAAAGAAAAGGTCTTACAGCTGCTCAGAAGAAATTACCAAAAGCACTTCAGAAAGCAATACTGAAGAAGTTGAGAAGGGGATAACTATGCCATACCATACAGGAAAAAATAAAAAACCAAAAAAGAATGGTAAAAAGAAACGTGGTGGAAGAAAAAGGAAGATGAGAGGACAACATGGTTGCTAAAAGACGCAGACGTAGAAAAAGTACTGCTAAAAAGCGCAACCTTCCTACTAATAAAAAGTTATATGCAAGGGTAAAAGCAAAAACTAAACGAAAGTTTGCTGTTTACCCGAGTGCGTATGCTAATGCGTATCTTGTACGAGAGTATAAGAAACAAGGGGGAAAATATCGTCGTGGCTAAAAAGAAAAGAAAAAAGGCACCAAGAGGATATCACTATATGCCTAACGGTAAACTTATGAAAAACTCTGCTCATAAAAAGAGAAAGAGAAGTAGGAAGAGAAAGTAATGCCGGGACATACATCAGGAGGCCTTTCCAAATGGTTTAAACAAAATTGGGTTGATATCTCACGTCCTAAGAAAGGTGGTGGATATGCAAAATGTGGTCGCTCCAAAGCGAAGAAAGGTCGTAAAGGATATCCAAAATGCGTACCAGCTTCAAAAGCTGCTCGTATGAGTAAAGCACAAATTCGTTCAGCAGTGAGAAGAAAAAGATCAAAAGCACAAGGAGTTCGAGGTAAACCTACAAACGTTAAAACTTTTGCTAAGCGTAAGAGGACAACTCGAAGAAGGAGACGATAGTGGCAGTAAGAAGAACTAGAAGAAAGAAACCAAATGGGAGATTAAAAAGAGCAGGAGTATCAGGGTTTAACAAACCTAAAAGAACTCCTAAACACCCTAAGAAATCCCACATAGTAGTCGCAAAAGTCGGAAAGAAAGTTAAGACTATTAGATTTGGACAGCAAGGCGCTAAAACCGCAGGCAAACCTAAAAAGGGTGAATCCGAGAGAATGAAAGCTAAACGAAAGTCTTTCAAAGCTCGACATAGAAAAAACATAGCCAAAGGCAGAATGTCTGCGGCTTATTGGGCAGATAAAGTAAAATGGTAAAAGATATAGATTTAACACACCTTGACTCTTTGTGGCTTGACCACATTGAGAATGCAGCAGTAACTACACTTGAAGCAGTAAATGATAAAGCACATCATGAAGAAGGAGTAACAAAAGAACAGGCAGCTTTAGCAACTATGGCTGGAGGTTTTCTATATTTATACCATTTAGCTAAAATCAACCAACTAATTGAATCTGATAACACACCAACCATAATCCATTAATGGCACTAGAAATAAGTAGAAAAGATATCCCTCAAGGAGACTTAATTGAGTACTCGGCAGAGGATAGATTTATAAAATTACCCATACTTCCATACATGGAGTTACTTGGTGTAAACCCAATCCCCTCACAAACTGCAATAATCAATGCAGTTAACAACCCCAAATATCGTTTTATCTGTGGTGCCGTTTCTAGGCGTCAGGGTAAGACTTATATCGCAAATATTATTGGACAACTCACAGCACTTGTTCCAAACTCGCATATATTAATTATGTCACCTAACTACTCACTTTCACAAATTTCTTTTGACTTACAAAGACAATTGATTAAGCACTTTGATTTAGAAGTTACAAAAGATAATGCAAAAGATAGAGTAATTGAACTATCAAATGGCTCTACTGTACGTATGGGCTCTATAAATCAGGTAGACTCTACAGTTGGTAGATCTTATGATTTAATAATATTTGATGAAGCAGCACTTGTAGATGGACGAGATGCCTTCAATGTAGCTCTTAGACCTACACTTGATAAGGATGGTAGTAAAGCACTCTTTATTTCTACTCCTCGTGGAAGAAATAATTGGTTTGCTGACTTTTTCTATCGTGGATTCAACGATGAGTTTCCAGAATGGTGTTCTATACGAGCAACATACCATGAAAATCCTCGTTTTAGCGAATCTGATATTGATGAAGCAAAGAAATCTATGTCTTCAGCTGAATTTGCTCAAGAATACATGGCAGATTTCAACACTTATCAGGGACAGATATGGTCATTTAATCATGAAGAATGTATAGCGGACTTAGAAGAACTTGATACCTCACAGATGGATGTAATTGCAGGTCTTGACGTAGGATATAAAGACCCAACAGCACTATGTGTTATAGCATATGATTGGGATAGCGAAAAATTTTATATTCTAGACGAATATCTTGATGCAGAACGAACAACAGAACAACACGCTATGCAGATTCGAGCCTTAATCGACAAGTATGATATCGATTGGATTTATATTGACTCTGCAGCACAGCAAACAAGATTTGACTTTGCTCAAAATTATGACATTTCTACTATCAATGCTAAGAAATCAGTTTTAGATGGTATAGGCGAAGTAGCAGGTATAGTTGATAATGATAATTTAATTGTAGACCAAAAATGTCATCATACTTTAGAGTGTTTAGACCAGTATCAATGGGATCCAAATCCAAATCTTATGAAAGAAAAGCCAAAACACGATAGATTCTCACATATGGCAGATGCGCTTAGATATGGGCTGTACACATTTGAGACATCTTCGACCACTTTTTAATCAGCAGACCTACAAAAAAATTATTCTTGACATTAGCGTGGTAATTTAGTATAATACAAAGTAAGAGAAAATTTAATGGATTTAAAGAGAGACTTAGTCAAATACGTTAGAGACAAAGCAAAGTCAAAGTACGATAAGGGAACGGAATGTCGTATTTGTGGAAGTAAGGAAAACCTCGACTTCCATCACTTCTACGGATTGACAGAGCTGTTAGAGAAGTGGCTAAGAGAACAGAAGCTAGTGATTCAGACTGCTGAAGAAATTATGGAGGTAAGAGATGACTTCATTTTGGAGCATAGAAAAGAGTTGTACGACGACGCTGTAACACTTTGTCACGATCACCATTTAAGACTACACTCCATTTATGGAAAGAGACCTAAATTATTTACCGCACCTAAACAAGCACGTTGGGTAGAAAGACAAAGAGAAAAATATGGCATGGTATGACCGAATACTAGGAAGAAACACTTCCTTTGAACCAGACGAAGAAAAAGCTAACCCCTCGCAATTTTTAATTGGCAGAGAGGAAGGTCTGAATATAACATCTAGAGAAGTTGTTACTAATTATAGAGATGCTTATGAAAAATTAGAAGTTGTCAACAGAGCGGTAAACATGGTTGTTGATGATGTTTCTGAGATTCCAATAGATGTTGGTGGTAAAATAACAGGTATGAATCCTGTTTATAAAAATGTTAGAAAGGCTACTGTAACGAGACTTCTAAATGTAGAGCCAAATCCTTTTCAAGATATAAATACTTTTAAAAGAAATCTGATAACTGATTTATTGATTGATGGAAATATCTTTATATATTATGATGGTGCAAATAGTGCACTCTATCATTTACCAGCAGAAAACGTAGAAATAGAAACAGACGATAAAACTTACGTTAAAAAATATACTTATGACGGCGTTGTGGATTATGCCCCAGAAGAGATAATACATGTCAAAGAGAATTCATTTAACTCTATTTATAGAGGAGTTCCTAGATTGAAACCAGCTTATAGAACCATGTTACTCATGATTTCTATGAGAAACTTTCAAGATAACTTCTTTAAAAATGGAGCAGTACCAGGATTGGTACTAAAAAGCCCTAACACTCTTTCTGAAAAAATAAAAGAACGAATGTTAGCTGCTTGGAGAGCCCGTTACAACCCGAGCACAGGAGGGAGACGACCTCTCATATTAGATGGTGGTCTAGAAATTGATAACTTAACGGAGGTTAACTTTAAGGATTTAGACTTCCAAGCAGCTATTGAGGCGAATGAACGAATTATACTACAAGCAATAGGCGTACCGCCATTGCTATTGGATAGTGGGAATAATGCAAATATTAGACCTAACCATAGATTGTACTACTTAGAAACAGTACTACCTATAGTAAGGAAAGTAAATTTTGCATTTGAACGGTTCTTTGGATTCGATCTAGTTGAGGACATGAGTGGGGTTCCCGCCATGCAACCTGAACTAAAAGATCAAGCAGCGTATTATAGTACTTTAGTAAATACAGGTATTATATCGCCAAACGAAGCTAGAGAACATTTACGAATGGAGCCGTTAGAAGGACATAATGATTTAAGAGTGCCTGCTAACATAGCAGGCTCAGCGGCCAATCCGTCGGAAGGCGGAAGACCCGAAGAAGAGGAAGAAAACAATGGCGAATAAAAAAGCTATACTACAAGAACTTGCTGATTATTTTGCTGAGAAAGGTAAAATTTTATCTGTTACTGAATATAAAGCAGCTGACGATACACCTATAAGATATATGGTCGCTAAAAGACCGTTCGGGTCTTGGTCACGCATGCAATCTATGTTTAAGATAAACTTTCCTGAGCAATGGGAGAAAACACAATCCCCTGCTCCAGCGCCAACACCTGCTCCTAAGGCAGCGCCTAAAAAGGCAGCACCTAAAGCAGCAAAGGCTAAAGAGGAATAATTATGCAAAAGATTTTTAACTTAACATCTACTTTCAAATCAGTTGAAACAGCTGAAGATGGAAGCGTGAATATCAAAGGATATGCCAGCACTAATGATACAGATAGGGCGGGAGATGTTATAGATAAAGAAGCATGGGAAAAAGGAGGATTGGACAATTTTTCGAATAATCCAATCATACTTTTTAACCATGATTATAATAGACCTATCGGTCGAGCCACAGGTCTAGAGACCGACGATAGGGGACTAAGACTTACCGCAAATATATCAAAAAGTGCTGGTGATGTTACAAATTTAGTCAAAGAAGGTATTCTAAGAGCTTTTAGTGTAGGTTTCCGCGTTCGAAACGCAGATTATATCGAGGAAACTGATGGACTAAAAATATCTGATGCGGAGTTGTTTGAAATAAGCGTGGTATCCGTACCCGCTAACCAAGCAGCCACCTTCTCTGTGGCAAAGTCTTTTGATACTCAATCAGAATATGATGAGTGGAAAAAGCAATTTGTCAAAATAACCGAGACCAAAGAGTCTCAAGACGCAGACGAAAGTCTGTCTTCAAGAAAGGAAAACAAAATGTCAAAAGAAAATGATAATAAAGAAAACTTTAATCTTGAGGAGTTCGCAAAGAAAGTTGCAAGTGAAACAGCAGCAAAAATTGCAATGCAGCAAGCGGAACAAAAAGCCGCTGAAGCAGCTGATGCAGAGAAAGCCGCAGAAGAGCAAGCTACACAAGAAGCAGAACTCGAACAGAAAAAAGCTGAAGTTAAAGCGATTGTTGAAGCCGGTACGTCTGGAGCAGAAGAACTAGTTTCTGATCTAGAAAAACGTGTTGACGAAAACATGAGCAATGTCGAAGAAGTTGTTGATAGCTTGAAAGCAGAATTGCAAGAGAAGTCTGAAGAAATCATGAAAATCCGTGAATCTAAAAGAATATTTGGTGATAGACAAAGTAACAACGTTACTGAAGCCTTCGCTAAAGATTACGAAGATGCATGGCTACTGTCAAAAGCAGTAGGAGCAAGAAGCATAGAAGACACTAGATATGGTAAAAGCGTAATTGAAAAACAAAACGCTCACTCTGGTGTTGCAGTATCTTCTGCAGATTTCGAACAGACAGTTAGCACTAACATAGAAAGAGATATCCAAAACGCTCTAGTTTTGGCCCCTCTATTTAGAGAAATCGCTATGACAAGTGCAACTCAAATACTACCTATCTTACCAGATAGTGGCTACGCAGAGTTTACCTCTAACCAAGCCGCTACAGGCTCTAGCCCACATGGTAATTTAGCACAAAGAGGTGATACTTATGGATCGCCTTATGGTGGTATTGACTTGAGCGAAAGAACTCTTTCAACTAAGAAACTAATTTCAACTTCATACTTAGGTAATGAAACTGAAGAAGATGCAATACTTCCAGTACTACCTTTAATTAGAGAATCAATGGTAAGATCTCATGCAAGAGCAGTAGAAAACTCAATACTAGCTGGTGATGACGCTGATGGCGCATTCGGTACTAGTGGAGCTTCTTATGAAGGGCTACTTCACTTAGCAAGAAATGATTCAGACTACACTCAGTCAACAACTGCGTTTGCTTCTGACTCTCTAACAGCACTACAATTGTTAGCTGCTAGAAAGAACATGGGCAAATATGGTGTTGATCCATCTGAAGTGATTTACGTTGTATCTCAAACAGGTTACTACCAACTTCTAGAAGATGCTGAGTTCCAAGATGTGAACTTAGTTGGCGATGCCGCTTCTAAGTTAAGCGGAGAGATCGGGCAAGTATTCGGTTCAAGAGTACTAGTTTGTGACGAGTTCGCAGCTGCTGCTACTGCTAAATTTCACGCAATCGCAGTCTACCCAAGAAACTTCGTTGTACCTAGATTAAGAGGCATAACTGTAGAGTCAGACTACGAAGTAGTTAACCAAAGAAGAGTACTAGTTGCTTCACAAAGAATTGGCTTCCAAGATCTAATTGATGGAGCTACTTCTAAGTGGGGACTTATGTATAAAGCTTCTTAAAGATAACTTTAAGTTTTTTAACAAATTATACCACGCAAGTGGATATGTTGAAATATGCTGGGTGACTTGGGAGGGTAATTGCCCTCCCGAGTTTATCCATAACAAGGAATAAAATGGCTAATTTAATTACTAGAAAAAATTATAAAGATTATATGCGAATAGAGCACAATAAGGACGATGCTAAAATCGATATCCTTGTGGCTTCTATTAGTCAACTTGTTAAAACCTATTGTGGCAGTTCTATCGTAGATTTCTACTCGTCATCAAAGACAGAGTTTTTTGATATTCCTGACACACTCACTTCGGAGATTTTTGTTACAGAATCTCCATTAAATGCTGTTTCTGCCTTATCAGAACGAGACTCAATAGCAGATAGTTACACAACCCTAACCGCAAATACAGATTATTACGTAGATACTGAACATGATCGCATTTACAGGATAGATGGTGAAAAAAGTGTAAAATATTTTAAAAGAGGGTTCGCGGCTGTAAAAGTAGTATATACTGCAGGTTATGAAACTGTTCCAAATGATTTAAAGTTGGCAGTTTTTGACTTGATAACATATTACTTAAAAGATGAACGGAAAACGCAAAGATCAATTGCTGGAACCACCCTACGAAATGAAGGTACTACTTCAATAAAAGGTGATGTTGGATTTCCAGATCACATAAAACGAGTACTAGACCTTTATAAAATTATAGATTTAGTATAATG
>MDTB01103802.1_pt1 | contig 17421 bp, 15 predicted proteins | sample 811161 | NCBI WGS metagenome assembly MDTB01 (sample SAMN05326650, study PRJNA326480) | marine metagenome | isolation source: seawater | place: Mediterranean Sea | collected 2009
AAAGATCCTCTGTCTTGAGCAATATTTTGCTGGATCGTTTCAGTGGTTCCTTTCAGTGCCGCAATTTCATCTTTAAAGCCCTTAAGATCCAAAACTTCAGTATTTTTATCATTAATCATTTTAAGTTTATCGTTAAAGACAGATCGTGCAATAACATAGGCAATGCCTCCGCCAAGGACTAAACCTATTAAAGTCCCCATTAGTATGTTTTCCATAACACTCCTCTATTCGTTGTCTCGAATGTTAGGTGATTGATCAAAGTTAAAAACCACAAGCATAACATTACGAGGTTTTGCTTAGAGTTTAAGTTGTTATGTAAGGAAATATTATTTAGAAATACCAGCTCTTACATTACAAGGTTAAACCGATAATATGATATTATCGTATCCCATAAATCATTTCAATAAAAAATTAATAATAACCCTCATCTTCATCTTTTTTTTTCCAACCATAAGCTGATCCTAATTTTCCAACATTAATCGGTGTATAAGGATTCACCCATCCCATACCCCGATTAGGATCTTTACGTGGCATCACAACTCTAAATTGAGGTTTTGGTTTTTCTGCAGCTTTTGATTCAATTGCAACAGGTTTGGGTTGAACTATACTATCATCATTTACATCTTTTGTTGATGGAGCTGCAGTTTGATAACCAGGTTCTAAATGTGCATTCACTGGAGCAATATGCACTTTTGGTTTTTGATACTTTTTAGGAAGTGGCCTTCCGATCATATCATAATAAGCCGCAGGATTTTCTCTCTTAAATGCTTCCCCGTGAACTTTAATAAAATCATCCACTTCCTTTTTAATAAGCCGCATAAAATAACGGTGATTTGGGTTCGTTTGTCTAAGCTTGGTCTTACGACCGTTCCCAAACCAACGGCTTTTACTTTTTTTGATGTGACAAATCTCTTTTTTCACATCTTTTAGACTAAGCTTGGTCTTAGGACACTTCCCAAACCACCGTTTTTTGCTTTTTTTAATGTGACTAATTTCTTTTGCCACGTACCTTATCCCTATAATCATAATAAATTTTCTCTAACTGAAAAAACTTATTAAATAGCTTCGTCTCATAAGAGCTCAGTTTAATCATTGCATTACCGGCGTTGGAATCTTTTAAAAAAGAGACTCCAAATAGCAAATTTTGGTGTGATGTTTTTTTTTGATCCTGTTCTTTAAAATCAGGATGCTTAATTTCGCTCACCATCTTTGCTTTTTCTTTATCTGCCTCATAAGTTTGAGACTCATAAGCAAAAATCCCGCTTTCTATTTTAGGGATCATCTTGAGCTTCCACAGTTTATGCATCAGCCGGTCAAAGATTTCATGAGAATAAAAATCAAAGGGCTTATAATGATGAACACCTTGTTCAATAAAAGCCTCAAATTCTTCTCGATTTTCTCCCACTGTTAAACCGGGCTCAGCTGCTCTGAGCCCGTGTTTAACTGCATTTTTTGAAGACCAATACTTACCTGCGGCAGTGACTGGTCCTCTTGTTTTTTTGGCATTTTCTCGATTAGCCTTAATTTGCTTTGCAGATGCCATTACTGTTTTCCTTTCTTCACGTCATAAAGATAGGATAAACGATCTTTCATCTGCTCAATCCAAAACGCTTCCATCGCATTTGTGGGCGTTAAACCCACAAACATTTCAAGCTCTAAGATTTCTTGATCGATGGGATCAACAATCCCTCCATCTTTATAGCTTGCACGCAAAGTTGGAATTTTTGCAACCTTGCTCATAAAGTTTAAGCTAAAACCATCCTGGTTTAAGCTTTTATCCATTAAAGAGTCTGTAGTTCTCAGCTTCTTTAAAAATTTGTTAAAAAAACTCATAATTCTCCTTGAGTTATAATTGATATTTCCAAGGCAAAGCCTTGGGCATAAAAAATTATTCGTTATTATTGATTATTGATTCGTTGTTCGTGCGCCTTCATTTTAGAAATAGGTGTGGGACGCGATCCCCAATCACCTAAAAAAAAATTAATAACCTTCTAAAACATTATTAATATTAAAATATTAACACCAGTCACTACAACAAATCAAGGCCTTTGCTATGTTTTTAATAAAAAAAAAGACAATTGAATTTTTTGATTTTTTTGAAAGTTATCTCATCCTATCCCATGAACTCTCATGAGCTCCCACGATGTCCTAGAAAAACTAATATCTTGTTGTTTAATAATTGAAATTAAATTCTTAATTCAACGCTTCTAGCATTTGATCTACTATTTGATAATAACTCTGAGCAGATTTATAATTTTTTTTTGCATCTTCTATATATTTTGACCTTAAATTCTCCGGTAAACCAGTATTAGTAAGGTATTTTCCATCGTTAGAAGTATAAACAATCCATTCATTATTAGTATTTGAAGCGCCATATACAATCGATTGATCTGATTTTCTTTTCCACCCGCCACTTTGAATTTTATCGTTACCAAATGAAGTGGCTTTTAAGTCGAACCAATTATTAGATGATAAACCCTCTTTTACCTTTGCAAAATTATAAGCTCTAAGTTTTTCTGAATTACTTAAATTTGCTACTTTTAAATATTGAATGTTATTTGAATCCTCGCATTTTTTATAAATAGTATTTTTTCCACTCAAAACTTGACAAGAGGCTGTTTCAATAGAATCTGAATGAATTTTGTTATTTTCACTTGATAGTATAAATTTTTCATTCAAATAACTTACAGTCCTGTAATCTATTTTTTTAATTTTATTTTCATAAGAATTTTTTTCTTTTCTTACATTTTCTAAAGAAGTTTCTACTTTATTTTTTTGATAAAATTGTTCACCATTCAGTATATTCTTATTTTCTTGAAGCCAATCATTAGCGTATTTTCTTGCTAATTCTATTTGATAATTATTCATAAGCTTTAAATTAGCTAATATATTTTCTTCGGTTTGACTGTTTTTTTTAATTTTATTACTGATTATAAAATGCTTGGTAGATTGAACTCTATTTTCTGCAACGCCTTCTCCAAGGAAATAATAAAGACCTAGGTTAAAATGACAATCATCATCTCCTAAATTTGCACCTTCTTGACATACCTCGAAAGCTTTATAGGGCATATTTTTATCTCTATAAATAATCGCCATGGCTAAATAAGATTTCTTCACCTTATTTTTTTTAGCTATTTCTAAATATTCAAGTGCTTTATCTAAATTTCTGTACGGATTTTCTTTTTGTATTAGTAGATAGCCAACTATATACACTGACTCAAGCATACCTGCATCTGCAGCAATTTTTAAATATTTTTCAGCTAACCTGTAGTCTTTTTGAGTGCCTTCTCCACCTAAATACTTCAAACCTACGTTATAACTAGCATTGATATGATTTTTATTTGCTAATTGAAGGGCATATTTGAATGATTCTTTTAAATCTTTATATGGATTATTATCATCAGCTAAAATAACACTTAAATTATAAGTGGCGTCTTGAAATTTTTTATTATGAGCTACTAGATAATATTCCTCAGCTTTTTTAAAGTCCCTAATAGTTCCAAATCCATTAGAAAAAAAATATCCTGCGTTATAAGTTGCTTTTATATGACCTAGATTGCTAGCTTTAATAAAATAATCCAAAGCTTTTTGATTATTTAAGGAAACAACAGATCCCTCAGAATATAAATACCCTAAAGCGTACAAACATTTTGGATTATTGTCTTCACTACATTTTTCCCAAACCTTAATTGCCTCAGTAAATTTACCCTTGTCATATAAATCTTTACCTTTTTGATACTTATCAAAAAAAGAAAATGTACCTTTATCCAAATTTGAGTTTGGACTTGGATTATTTTCTCCAGTGACTTTAGTAACCTGTGCTTTGCTAGGGACGCTATTGTTATTTGAAAGAAAAAAGCCATTTATCAGAAAACCAGCAAAAACTAACCCGATAACTAAATTTTTGGTTTTTTGACTACTTTTTTTTTCTGCTTGTTTTGCTTGGTATTTTTTTATTTTTCTTTGAATTTCTTCTTCATCAAATTGATTAATATTAATTTCTTCTCTTGCTTCATATTCATCACCACTTACCTCCGGTAATTTATCATAAGCGTTTAGCTGGCTTTCACTTATATTTTCTCTTTTAATTTTTAGAGGATATGGACCAAAACGGTTTGTTCCAGGAGTACCTTTTTCTGCCTGCATAATGATATAAATTAACCAACCTATCAATGGTATTGCTTGTATAAAAAAATAAAATCCTGATTTATTACAATCATGCAATCTTCTTACTGCGACAGTAATAGATGGAATAATTGTTAAAAGAATTATTATATAAAATAAAACGGCTAATACAGGAACACTATCTGAAAGCAGTATAGCAACAAAATATATTATCCAAAAATATAACTGAACCCACCAGTATTCTCCTCTTGATGCTCTTCCTGAAAAATTAAAATAATTTCTATAAAGTAATTTTATAGATTCAATGAAACTAAAACCAATGACGTTTTCATCATTAAATACACCCTCTAAAGCTTTTTGATCTGTTAATATCTGATCTTTAGTGGTATTATTGCTTTTATCAGTATCTTTTTCTAAAATTTTACTTTCTTGTTCTAATGCAATTGATTTTTCTTTTTTTCTTTCATTGGGTAAAGCATCATATAAACGATTTAACAATTCAATTTTTTCGCTAGAAAATTCAACTCCTTTTTTTTGTTCATTTTGATATTGTTCTTTTAACTCTAAATACCTTATTCTGGCTTCATCTTTATTTTTTCCAGAAAAATCTTTACTTAATTCTTGCTCTAATATTTCAGGTTCAAAGTATTTTTGTTCATCCTCTTGTGGATCTAAGTCTTCAGGAACACTTGTTTCTACAGTTTCAATTTCAGATTCTTTATCTTTTTCTTCTTCTAGTTCAAATTGATCAAAAATTTCCTTAATCTCTGATACTGATAAACAATTTACCCACTTGCCTCTAAGTCCTTTTTTAACCTCAGTATCTTGTGTAATCGTACCTTCTTCTATTAGTGATTTAATAGAGTCTAATGAGTTTATTTTAATTTGATCTCCATTTTCTTTTTTGAAAATATAAATCATAATCTAGCCTGGAAACTCTATAATACCTTTTTGTACGATGAAGTATGATGGGCCTGATTGAGTAACAACAGCAGGTTTCCTACAAGTAAAACTGGATGCTGATGATACATCAAAAATACCTCTAAAATCTCTGTTAGCTTTTTCATAATCTAAATTCATGTAAGTCGACATATTTTGCTTTACCGCTACTCCGGTAAGGGCAACTGATTGGTCTTTTAAATCTACAACCCAAATCTCAGCTTTTTCAAAGGCTCTTTGTGAAGGTATGATCGCAGTTTTTCCTCCATCTTGCCTTTCTTTTCTTGAAAAGCCTTTCGCTTTCCACTTTGACTGAAATTGCCCTGCAAGATCAAAATTATCTAATGTATTTATGTAATCAGACATCATTTCATCATATGGATTTATTTGAGTTAATGGCGTGCTCTTTGTTTCTGATATTCTAGATGTTGACCCTCTGAAACTTTGAGCTGATCTTGAAATATTCGTTGCCAAGTCTGATATCTGCTGGCTAGAAGATTTCTTTAACTGATCAATTTGATCTAATAGTTTATCTTGAAAATCTTTTAATTCGTTTACTTTTCTTAAAGAAGATAGGTAAAGAATTACAAAAACCAGTGAAGTAATTAAAAATATAACAAGAAATATTAATGCTAAATTAAACTTGTATTTATCCCATAATGAAATTTCTTTTTTTTGAGTAAGTTGAGAAATATCCGCTAAATCTATTTCTAAATTATTAATTGAATTTGTAAATTTTGAAATATCATCATCTAATTTTTCAGATTCCTCAACCAGTTCTTTTACTTTTGAGGCATACTTATCATTAAACTTTGTTTTTTTTGGATCATTTTCAATCTGATCTCTTCGATCAATAATTTCAGATTTCAAATCTTTCTTATTTTTAATATTTTTTTCTAATTTAATTTTAAAGTCTGTAATTTTTGCTAGTTTTTGTTCTAAATCTTTTATTCTTTTTTCTATTTCCTCCCAACGTGCTTTATTATCTGCGGTCACATTACTTTTTAAATCTGAAATAAAATTTTTAAATTCAATTTCTTTTTGAGTTGATAGCTTTTTAAACGCTTCATATCTTTCTAAAAATTCTTTTGCATTTTTTTCGAAACTGTCTTGATCTTGCTCTAAATTTTTTAAATAATTATTTAAATCATCAATTTTCTCATTAGCTATTTTCGCGTTTTTTTTTACTTTAGAGGCATTTATCTCTTTTTCTTGTCTTTCCTCTAACTTTAAATATTCTTTATTCTTCTTAATTGTGATTTTTTGATTTAATGGAAGTGAAAAAGTAATTTTAAAGTTTTGATCTTTTTTTACATTTTTTTCATAATTTGATGTAAGAATTTTTTTGTGATCTTTATTTTGGATGCAAAAATAATTTATTAAATTTTTTGAATCTTTTTTAATCTCTAAGCTTATGTCTTTATGCATTAGTAATGTATCTGCTTGAAACTCATCTTTAAGATCTTTACATTCTTTTTTTAAGTCTTTGACAGTTAATTGTGAATAGCCGTTCGTTGAAAACAAAATAATGCCAAATGTTAAAAATAATAATTTTTTTAACGAGTTCATATTTTTATTTTTTTATCTATAATTTTATAAATCATTTCTTTTAACGAAATAATGAAAAGTGGTTCTGTAACTGCAGAATTCTTCATCAGTTCATCTTTAGTAATTTCCCCACCACCTGCAGTGCTGTCTTCAATAAGCTTTTGCATTCGAGCTTTAGTATTAACAAGTTCAGCGTTCATTGAACCAATCATATCGTTTTTAAATTTGGCAGTAATATTCGGCTTAATTTTACATGAAGACTGAAGTAATTCTAAATAATTCTCTAATTCAGTTAATTTACTAATTCTCCAAGTTTTTTCATTTGGATCAAGCTGTGAGAGTAAACTTGAAGAATTTTTCCCAATAGTTACTTGCTCCCCTAGAACAACTTCATTTGATTTTTCTTTAACGTTTAAATCTGTAGCACCTTCCGTATTCACTAGTAGTCCATAAGATACTTCGTGCTTTGGAAACTGCGTGAACTCAAAAGCTATTGATTTAAAAATTCCTTTAGTAGCTTTTTGCATTAGTTTGGATATCCCAGCTTGTTCTTCTTCATCCTGAAATATAATTTTATACAAAGAGCTTGCTTTACCCCCTAAACAAATTTTTAAACCCGAAGATAAGGATTTATTAAAATGGCCTGTGTCTACTAGGAAGTTAATGACATTGGCAATGTAATATAAAATTCCAGATAACGCTATTTCACTAACGTCTCTAAGTTTTTTTCCAGTATCTGAGCCACTCACTATTTCAAATCGACTTGAAAAAGCTTTTGAAAATTCAGGACTATTTACTAAAAGTTCAATTCCATTTCTTATTTTTTCTGGATCATCTTTGATTGTTTCCAAATCGTCAAAAGTAGATTGTAGCAATTCATCATTTCCTGAAATTTCTTTTACAAGCGGTAAATTACTACTTAAATATTTTATTAATACATCTCGACCCGCTAGTTGGAATGAATTTCTCCAAATTAAATTTAAATTCTGCCAAATTGATATATCAGAAGTCCCTCCACCAATATCAATTGTAACAACATTTTCTGTAAATGAAGTTTTTTGACCTTGCGCAAAATATAATGCACTTGATAAACTTTCAGGTCTATACTTTGCGGTAGAATTAACTTTCTCTTCATCTGAAAATGCAATGTTGATTGATCTTTTAGAAATGCTTTTGAAAGCCCTATATTGATCATTAGAAAAAGCTTCAGGGTAAGAAAAATTAAAATTTAAATTTTCTTTTCTTATTCCTTTGGCTGCCGCCTCTACAGCTGCTTGTAATACTACCTGTGATAAGAAATATTGAACTTTTACACGATCTTGTTCCGCTTGAGACCACTTTAAGTTAAATCGAAGTGGTCGTTGATTGTCCGGTAAATCTTGAATTGCAAACAGAACTTGATCAACATAATAAATAAAATTACTTCTAAAAGGATAATTCTCTAGGGTAGACTCTCTGTTTACTCGCTCTCTTAAAATTGTCATGAAAGGAATATCTACCTTTTGAGCCGGGACAAATTCTTTATGAGCTTGAACAATTTCATCAATATCGTCCTGGGTGTTTCCAGGTAAATATGGAATATTTATTCTCTCCTCAAAATTTAAAACCTTGGGTTCATTCTCATTTTCTTTAAAGTAAATACACGAGTTTGATGTTCCAAAGTCAATACCAATTGACCATTGATTAGAATTTTCATTAACTTTTTTGGGCTTAGGAAAAATAACTAATCCCACATCTAAATTTTTTTGTTGTGTCGAAACCGAACAATAAACTGCTTCTGGTGATGATTTTAATACTTTAAGCTCTGTTACAGTTGATGAATTTTGAATTGGAACATTTATACCAATTTGAGTTTCATTGCTTGATAAATTTTTACAATATTTAATTTTATCTGAACCATTTAATTTTTTAATTCCATCTTTAACATCAGAAACAGCAAATACATTATGAGGTACAATATTAACTTGATTATTCCCGTCGTAAAATAAATAGTATTGATCCCAGCTATCATTTACAAAATCTGGCCAAGAACTAAAAGCATTGGGTATAGTTCTATTTTTAACAATATCTTTTGCTTTATAAGTTTTTTCTAAATTATAACGAATACTATTTCCACTATCGCTAATGAGATCCAAAATGATACTCGCTTTATAATTTTCACCATCTTCATTTAATGAAAAACTATTTATAATTTTTGAAGGTTCATAAAATAAAAGTAAATTTGACTTAATGGGATAAGCATATTGATAATTATTTAATTTTTGGTGCTCTTTTAAATTACTCACGTCTGATGGGAAGATGCACAATTTTTCTGTGAATATATCCTCTGGCTGTAAATACAAATACCCCTTATCTGAACATGAGATTTCAATTGCTTTGTGCAATTCGGGCTGTTGTTTAATTGAGTTTAGGGAATAATTTTCCCAAACAATTAATTCTGATAAAGACCGACCAGTCGATTGAGAAATTTTAAAATCAGCAAAGATTGCTCCTTTAATTTGATCTGCAAACTCCGCTCTAGGTTTTAAACCTAGATCGAAACTATCTTTGCCGCCAGTTTCTCCAATAAAGACATCTATGACACGATCATAAACAGGCTGGGGTGGCAAATTTAAGTTAAGGTTTTGCCTTGTATAACCTGTCACTCTTGTTGCGGCTCCTAAGTTTTCACAATCATTTTTGAAATTTTTAAGCTGCAGCATTACAGCATTAAGGACATTGGCGTTATTTGCTGTAACTCCAGAAATGCTATTAATTAAATTTTCAAGATAATGGGCAAGAATTGAAAAGTGCTCATTAGTAATATCATTACATTTACAAGGATCCTGCAAATACCCATCAAGATACCAGGGTAACTTTTGAATATTTTTTACACCTGTATAATCTTTTGAGGCTCCTAAAATGGTATAAGGGTTAAATACTGCAATAGGATCATTATTAAACTCGAGAAGTGCTAACGTTGACCAATCCTGACCCTGAACCATGGTATCTGGCGGTAAAACATCAAATAAAATTTTTGCAAAATCTCTGTACTCATCTTGCCCTCCTGAAGTTTGGTAAGGGTTGTTTTTCAAATCATTAAGATTAATTATTTTGGAAGATAACTTATAGATATGAGAATAATAAGGGGCTAAAGCTATAAGAGCTAATGTTCCTCTCCATTCATTAATGGTGCTACTAATCTCATTCAATAATCCATTTCTAATAATTAATAATCGAGCCCAAACATCTGGAACCGAATTAATATCTGTATGCAAATCATCTGACCTTGGTATTTTTAAACCATTCGCTAACTGCGCTAAAAAATTATAATCTTCAACTTTCCATTCTCCTGAGGAAGAGAGATTTGGAACTTGATTAGCTTCGTGTAGTGGAGGTAATAATTTTTTAACCATAATTAAATACAAGATCTAAATAGCGTATCAACGAAACTACCTAAACCACTTTGCTCCTTTATCTTTTTTTTGTAACTTAAATTAGCCATCACATCTCTTAATGAAGAGTTATAACTGTCATAAAATAATCGAGAAAACTGTTTTTTTTGTTCACTTGTTAAATTTTCTGCAAGTTTAATTCGATCGCTAAATTGAGCAGGATCATAATTTGCAATAGATCTTGCATCTAATAAATTAAATTTTTGACCCGATCCTCTTTCAGAAGATAAATTTAAATCAGATAACCATTTAATGATGTCTATGGATAATTCCTTTAAATCTGAAATTAAAGCTTGTTTAGCCTCAGTTCCAAGGTTGACGTCACTTCGATCCAAATGACGTTTAAACCAATTTTCATTTGTAAATTTTTTCCAAGATCTTTTTGTAAGCGCAGGCGCAAAAAGCCAATGATAAGTAAATGCAAATTTAAACAGTTGAACAATTTTTTCTTTAGCATCAATTTTGGATGAAATATTTGGTAAATCTGCCCATTTAAACTCATCATCTTCGCTTTTTCCAATATGTAAAATTTGCTGATCTCCCGTCATTTTGTTTTCTTCATCAAAAAATTTTAAGGCACCTAATGCTCCATATAGTTCTGGAATAAGTGGAGGATTATTTTGTAAATTACCACCAATTTTAAAATTATCTAACTTCATTAAAGGCTCCCAACCCACTACATAAACTTGATCAAAAATTTTCTGATGTTGAAATAACTTTGAATAATACTCTAAGGCACCCCTGGTTTGATCTAAAAACTCATCAGGCGATGCATGCATTTCGGTAAAATCATCTGGAACTTGATAATTAAAGTAAGGTAGTAACAGAGCACCACCAATGTGAACGTTTCCAGTAACATTCATTTCGTTTTGAATATTTTTAATTTTTCTGGCTATATTTGGAAATCCTGATGCGCCCGTTCCACCGAAAATGGAACTGATTAAAAAAATTCTTACCTCTTCACCACCTCTGGCCTTTTCTAAAGCGGAATAAATATTTTGCCAAAATGATTGGTCCTGTTCATTAACAGAAGCAAGCATGGCAGCAGCTCCAATATTTGGTCGTGCTCTAAAACCCTCTGATAAATTTTGTTCTCTTTCTTCTGTATCATATAAACAGTCAACCAATCCTTTGAGCTCAGGTTTTAATAATGAATATTTAATAACCTCAGACAACTTTGGATCTGCACCAGCTAATGGCAGCCATAAAGCATCATCTTTTGAAATAGAAATGCTGGTTTTAAAAATTTCACTTTCAAGAGAAACATCATCTTTTGCAGTCGATCTTAATTTTTCTCTAAGATCTATATATCTGTTTAATAGAATTTTAGATTTACTTACATTTCCATTAGCTTGATCTTGGTCTACCATACCAACCCAAAGATGCTCTGGGCCAAGACCTGCAATACATGAATGTAAAATACTCTCCAAACATTTAGCGCCCGTACCTCCAATGGTAATTAAAAAATTTTTCACTACAGATCTCCCGGAAGTTTAAATGCAAATAAAACTGAACTTCTATTATGCCTAGCAGTACCCAACAAAACAATCAGGTAATACATGACTAAATGATAAACTAAAAAAATTATAGTAAGCAACCAACCCTTTTCAATAAACTGAGCACCTTCAAAAGAAGTTCCGCCAAAAAAAACAAAAGAGCTTAAGGCAAATATTACAACTCCTAAAACGGCAGAGTTAATAATCCAGTAAATACTATAAAATTTTGATTTTCCAGGGCCGTCAACATTTAAAAAATGTGAAAAAATATTCCATCCAAAACCAAACACTAATGTTATAATCAAAAAAGTAATCATCGAATATCCGACCGTATAAAATACTGAACCTATTATATCAGCCAAAAGTATACCCTGAGTTTCTATTTCTCCGGTAATAATTGTTGAAGAAAAAAAGTTAATGATTGCACCATCTGTTGGAACACTAAATAATAAAGTTGAATAAAAAATACTTATAAATGCAAAAATTCCAGCAACTATTGCAGGAATTAAAAATGATTGAAATACGTATTTAATTTGCATTTTATTTTTCTAGATCAAAATGAAGGTTTAAGTTAGCAATAAGAGTAGGCTTGAACTCTTCTTCTGCAACACTATTTAATACTCTTAATATTTTTTTTAGATTTAAAGTTTTAAAATCAACCGGTTCAGTATTTTTAAAATCCTCTATTTTCTGTTCCTCAACATCCCATTCTGCAAAAACATCTTCATTATTACTTCCTATTTGATTAGCATATATGGAAATTGAACTAAAATATTGTCTACCATAAAATAATTTATCCAAATTTTTTTTTCCAAAAAGTGTAACTTTAAGATTTTGATCATCGGAGTTAATTTTTTCAATTTCACTATATTCTGTTTCTTTGAACTTTCTCCATTCAGCCTTACAATCACTTGTCGACCACATTTCCTCTACAATTTTATATTCGGCAATTCCATTTGAATTAGGAATTAAATATTTTGAAAATGGAACTTCAAATTTAAGTCTTTTGTTTTTTCGAGAAATATCAAATTGATAAGTCGGCTGTTTAGCATTTATATTAATTTTTAAGTCAGAGTTTGGAATAGTTGCAAAAGTAGATTTCGAAAAAAATTCTTGATTGTTTAAGTTTTCTGTTACTAAATTGCTTGTGATAATAGAAAACTTATAATTTTTATTATCATAATCCACCAGTGTTTGCTTCATGATATTATCTTTTATCTCGATAATTTCCTGGTCATTACCAATGATTAAAATATAAAAAGGTCTTCTTTTGGATCCAGAATAAGTTACCTCTCCGCCATCTTTTTTAGGAATATCATAAATTGTTCCATTAAAAGAAGACATAACACCTAACAATCCTATAGATTTTCCATCTTGAAGAATATCTTTTAACGGTCTTACTAAAGTAGTTCTTCTTGAACCCACAAGATGCTTTGAGGATACAAATAAGTCTGTAACAATAATAACTGTTGAATCTTTACTACTTTGAGCTGCTTTAAAAACTAAATCTAATCTTGTTTCTTGATTATCTAAGGCACAATCACTTGCTCCAGTTTGACAAGTATAAAAAGTCGGTTTTGTAACTTGTACAACTTGATTTTCATCTATCGGAGTTATTCTCTTACCAAAACGATGATATTTTGTTGGACCAGCTATTTCAGCAATTTGAGTTAGGTCATCAATTAAATCGATAAATATATTTTTTTCTCCTGGCTGGTTTTTGACATAACCATCCATACTTTGTGATCCATCAAAAAAAACAAAGACATTTTTTTACTGTCTGAGACTTTATTTTTAATAGAGTTAATGTTAACTTTTTGAAAATTTGGTTGAGGGCATTTTTTTGCAAAAACAACATTTGGTAGAGTGAGAATAAAAAAATATATGATTAATTTTTTGAGGCTTTTATTCATGCTAATACCGTCTATTATTTTACTCTCATCATGCGACCAGAGTCCAGAAAAAATTTCAAAAGGTCACCGAGAATCAATGGCTTATGAATGTAAAAACGATAGTGATCAAAAATTATGTATGAATGAATTGAAAACTAAATTTAATAACAATGGTTACAAATATGTTACATTTGAAGATTTAAATAATAGCCAGAAAAAACGAGTTCAGCTTAACTGTCAAAATATTAAAAAAAGAGGATTAATTAGTTATAATAATTGCCTGATTGATCAAAAAGAAATAGCGCTAACTGGTCAACTTACACAAAACAAAAGAGCTCAAATACCTACAAGTAACATTGAAGAATTATTTCAAAGTTTTTTTTATATAGGAGTATTTGATATTAACAAAAAATCTTTAGGTGGAGGATCGGGTGTAGCAGTAAGTAAAAATGTAATTGCTACTAACTGCCATGTAGCAGGTACTCCAGATGTTAGATATATTTTAGTATATTCTGTATCTACAAATAGAAAAAAATCTATAAAACCAATTTATAAAGCATCTCTTATCAAGAGTAATCAAAATGCAGATACTTGTTTAATTAAAATAAAAAAAAATAACCTTAAGCCTGTTAAAATAAGGTCTTTTAAAAAATTAAAATTTGGTGAATTTGTAAGGGCAATTGGAAATCCAATAGGAATTTTTGGGCATACTTCAACGGGTGAAATTAATAACATAGATGAAAAGTTTACTTACGATAAATATTTTGCAAATAATAAAGTAATTATTCATGATGCGGTAATTGGAAGTGGTAGTTCAGGCGGGCCTTTATTTGATTTTAAAGGAAATTTGATTGGTCTCAATACTCTGGGTTTTACAACTGGCGAGGGTCAGTTAGTTGGTGGGGCAATCAACTTGGCTGTATCAGCTGATTATATTTTAGATCTATTGGACTAATTTCTTACTTTTATCTTAAAAGATAAATTTTCTATTTTTGTATTGCCTTTAAAGGCAACAGCTCTAACTTCTAATCCTGATTTTGGAACATTTAAAGTAGTGCTAAAAGAGTTATCGCTTTCAATAATCACCTCTTCATTATTTATAATAACTTTGTTAATTCCTTTTTTTTTATTTACTGCGCCTGTAATTGAAACAAAACCGTCGCTTTTTACTTCAATTAAGTTTTTTGAAGTCCATTGAGGATCAGAAATTACAATTGTTTGATTCTCATTTAGATTTATCTTTGAAGTATTATAACTTACTAGTTTAGCAACATTAGACTCTTTCACATAACCTTGCTCACATTTACCGCTATAGACCAAGTACCATTCAGGTAAGTTTTGTAACCGGCTTATGATAGCTATTTTGTCATCCCTTTTAATTTTTGAAATAGACTCAGATCCATCTTTTGGAGAAATTAACAAGTTGGTATCTTTAGATACTTTGGCATTAGGAGATAAATAGCTACACTCCGGAGTTTTTCTTGCAATTTTTTTCCACTCTGAAACTTCATCTTGAGATTCATCGTATGTTTTTTTTGTAACTAAACCAAAATTCTTTAAAAATTTATCTAATCCTTTTCTTGTATTCTCATTTACTATTGGTTTCTTTTGTCCAGGCGTAGTCTCACAGCCCATGATTAAAAATAAAGACAAAATTAATATAAATTTTTTCATAGAATATTTGTAACAAAAAAATTAATAATTTAGAATAGTAATTTGATTATGAAAAAAATCAAAACAATAATATTAATATTTTTCTTAACATTATTGCCTGGTTCATCTTATGCTTTTTACTGTTCAGAACCTTCACCACCGAGTATCTTTCTAAAGCCAACAAAGCCCACAAAACCCTTCGTGCCTTCATGCGTGAACGAATTCATGGGCACACATACTTGTGATAGCTGGACTATTTCAAATTATAATAGTGAGGTTGAAATGTATAACAGCAACCTGCAAAGCTATAAATATGAAGTGCAAAATTATATTTCAGAATTACAAAGCTATGTTGATGAGGCAAGAGAATATGCTAATTGTGAAATCAGTAATTTAAATTAACGATTATTCTAATGAAACTCATCTTTTAAGATCGTAAAATAAGAACAATAAATTATTGCACCAAAAGATGACCAAGCCAGAGACCCTAAGACATAATCCAAACTGTCGTATACTAATATATTCATATAAATAAATTCAATTAAAAACAAAACTGTGCAGGAAGCTAATAGAAAAATACGTCCTAAATTTCTAAATTTATAGGTTAGATAAATACCTGCTAGTGTTACAATAAGAGTAGCCACAATACTAATTAAAATTATCAAATCAAATATTTCAGAAAAACTTTGAGCTGCAAACATTTTTTCTTCTAATGGCGGGTACAATTCTTTAAAAATATCTGGGGCTAAAGCATATTCAAAAAATACTAACTTTAAAAATTCTAAAACACTCACTATTAAATAAAAAATAATAAGTTTTTTGAAATAACTTTTTTGTAATTCTAAGTTCAATTTAGTCCTTTGTGTGAATTGTTCTTGCGATTATATCATGCAAACCTTGCTTACGCTGAGTAAATGCAATTGCAAAAAAAACCTGCAAATAGAATTATCCCTGAAACCCAAGTAGCAAAATATCGTCCTGTTAACCTCCAAAATCCAACTTTATTCATTTGCTCGTCGTGTATCTTTATGCCAAGTGCTCTCATGCCAAAAGTTGACCTGTGCTCGGAAGATTGCAGGAGTACGAAATAAAGCCATCCAACTATAACATCTAAAAACAAGCCTATCGGACCTAAAAGTGACAGGATTAAAGAAACAATTATTAGTATTATCAAATCTATAATTCCAGCTCCTAACCTTGCCCAAAAACCTGCAAACTTTTTACTTGAAGGAATCTTGTAAGGTTTTTTTTTAATTAATATCAAACATAAGGCAACAGGAAGTAGGTAGATAATGACTACTACTAAAAAAATTATAATTTGCCAAAATCCTACAGACATTCAAAAAAAATTAACAAATTTTTTATTATAAATAAACCTAAAATAAATTTATTTAATTTTTCACTCAAAAACTTGGATTTTAAATGAATATTTAAATAGATAAATTATAGTATTTATAAAATGGAATTTTTAAAAAACAATATTGGAAAAATTATAATTATACTATCAATCATTAGTTATTATTCTTATGATAAATATGACAAGTTCAAATTTAATAGTTCAATATGTAATGATTATCTGAAAACCATGGATAAACTTTGCTTGGAAAATCCAACAAGTTATCGATATCAATTAGTGGATAAAATCACAAAAGAAAAGTTAGATCAGTATATTAAAAACGTTAAGGAAATAGAAGGTCATGTAGATAATTTAAAATATAATACTAATATTAATACACGTGATTACATACCAATATCTGCTTACGAAATTTCAAATCTATTTTTAAGAAAAAACTTTGACGAAAAAATCATGATTTTTTCTAGCTTACCAGAGTCATCTATTTTTATGGAACCAAATTGCAATATTTTCAGAAAAAAGTACGGATTATGTCTTAAACAAAAATCTATTGATAATGATAGTGAGAATGTTTTTGATAATCAGTTTATATCAATATCAAACATAAACGACTTTCCAAAAATAAAAAAAATTATTGACGATTTTAGTAGTTATGGTTTTGATAGATATCAATTAATAGCTTATGGAAAATTAATCAATACAGACAGCTTTTTGGATAAAAAAATAAAGGCTGATCATTTAATAATTAAAAATGTTAATACGAAAAAACAAGAATACGAAACGATTTTAAACCAGCAAATTCGTTATTCTGAAATTGTAAAATTTAAAAAGTTTATTAAAAAAAAATAATTATTTATTAAAATTTCAAGTATTCTATTTCTCCAATTTCTAAAGTTTCATAACGATCAAAAAAAACTACTCTTTTTCCAAATTTAGATACTCTTCTTAAAATAAGCTCAACTTGTTTTTTTCCTTGCAAA
>MDTB01120113.1_pt1 | contig 17420 bp, 18 predicted proteins | sample 811161 | NCBI WGS metagenome assembly MDTB01 (sample SAMN05326650, study PRJNA326480) | marine metagenome | isolation source: seawater | place: Mediterranean Sea | collected 2009
CAGATGACGGTGCTGAGGGGCTAGACGAGGGAAATCAGGAACCAGTCAGTGACGTTTCAGTTGCAGCAGCAGATGCCACTCTGGCTGAAGCGATTCATTTAGCAGACGAGCTTGTAAAAACACGAATTGAGAAGATTCATGAGGCTGGTGAGCGCTCTGTCACTCAGGCAGTCCAGTCCATGGAAACTTTGATGGGGTCAGTACTGGATTCGGCAGAAGCGGCTACCAAAGCATCAGCAACCGCTAATGTGTCGACTGGAAATTTAGTCAAGGCTGCGCGAAAACTTGATGATTCGTCGTATCGAAGTTCCAAAACCTCAACAATAGTGCTGTCGGTAGGTGGTGCGATGTTGTTTATTTCAGTTGCTGTTTTTGGTTTTATGGCTGCGCAATTATCCAAACGGTCAGCCGATCTCGAAAGTATGGTTCTTGCTGTAGGAAAACGGGTTGTTGAAATGAACGTAGGACTTGAACAATTTCAAATAATTAATGATTCAATTGAGCAGCTACGTTTTACACAGGAAGCATTTCGTGATGCGCAGATTCAGTTAACTGAGCGCATGAATGAACTTAACGGATCGTTGCAAATTGTTCAAAACGAATTGCCCGCGAAAGCAGCTGAGTCCGTTGGTCGTCAAAGTGAAGCGTTTACAGCACGGGTTGGTGAAGTGGAAACACAAATCAAGTCGCAACGAAAGATTACCGTTGATCTAGCAAAGTCAATGCAGGGTTTGACTGGACAAGTCTCCTCGCTTCGGAAGCAGATTTCGAGTGTTGGTGAATTGAACAAGGATGTTCAGGCATTGGTAACGCTGCAACGGGAACGTTATTACGAGCTTTTACAATCACAGGCCCAAAAAGTGAGTGCTGCTGAAACTAGCGAGGAGGTATTGATTCAGTACCCAAATCCTGAGGCACCGTTACCAATGCCAGAGATTGCTAACTAACGATTAGCCTAGTTAGCTTTCTTCAGACTTGGTGGCGTTCTCTTCACCTGGGGGTAATGCGAGCTGACCGTCGTCTCCCGATGTATCTGGTTCTTCTAAATCGTCAGTCTCGTTATTGCTGCTATCGCCCATTGGTAGCAGAGCTCGCCCGAAAGATGTCGTTCGTTCAATTTGTACCCGACTGAAAAGTTCATCAACAATCTCATCCACTTCAGCTCCTAGCTCTTCTGCGCTCTCGGGTTTGGTCTCAACTTCTTGGCCGATTTCGTAGAGGCGGGATGCCTCGGTGAATGGAATAAATGATTCGACGGAGCCTCGCAACATGGGAATTCGCAGAATGGGTTTGACAGGCGTTCTTTCTTTGGCCCGGGCATCGAAGCGTCCGTCTTCCAAAATCATCTCGATGTGGCGTGTGATAACAAGCTCATAACGTGGCCGCATCGACTCAACATCGCCAATATCGATATTATCGTCCTCAATCTCTTCCCCGGCCATTGCTTTCCAGAGATTTTCGCCGGATAGATTGCCGAAAGGATTCGGACCAAAAGTAACATGCTCGGCTAGGTTATCACTGGTCACTTTGGGATTCAGTCCGAGTAGAGTTTCAAAGATATTAATCCGCTCACTTAAGTAAATCACTACGATAGCCGCACCACCCAAGATAAGAATCAATATGCCGAGAATCCACTCCATCTTAAAGCCCTAGACCCCTTCGAGGTCAGTTCCATCACTGGGTTCAAGTGCTGCAATTTCTGCATCGACATCCATACCCTCTTCAGCAAGTTGCTTGCGGAGGAACTCGAGAGTCACCAACGAATTTGGGAGTTTTAGCTCGGTCGCTATGGAGTCGACTATTCTCTGAACCTGAAGAATAGCCTTTGGACCCGATATATTCATGCCTTGGTATAGCATCCCATACTTGAATACTAGTAGCGAGTATTCTTCCGGCAGATAAGACCACACCTCACCCGAGGCCGTCAGAAGCTTCATGAAATTAGGTGGTTTGGGCGGTTCAGGCGCAGATTTTCCTTGTGCAATGTGGATCATCGCGATGTCATTGAATTTTTCAGCTTTTTGGGCTGCCTCAACGAATAACTTATCGATGTGTCCGCGCACGCGGAGCCCGATACGCATCCGATAGGCGTCTTCCTTTCGAGAATCACCTTTCAGAGCGACTGCTTTTTCATAATCCTTTTTGGAATTTTCTTTGAGTTGTTGTGCGTTTGGACCGAATATGGGCATAGAAATTACCTGTCCGACAGAGCTAATATTTTTCTTAGCTTTTTTACATTAGCTGACAATAGCTGGCTAACACGCGATTCGCTAATATCGAGTACCGCACCGATCTCCTTTAAATTTAAATCCTCTGTGTAATACAGAGCCATGATGATTTGGTCACGTTCGGGCAACTGTTCAATCGCCTGAGTCAGTGAATCCATCATCATGGTGTCTCCGACTTCTTGTTCAGGCTCATAGCCGTTTTGAGCGGGAGTATTGAGCATTTCGTCTTCCGCGGCCTCAGAATCGACCATAAGCATCTGATGCGCGTGAGAGCGTTCTTTTTGATATTCGACTGAATCTTTGCCCATGAAATCTGCAAGCTCACTTTGCCTTGGCGCGCGGCCAAGTTCTGTGGCTAGTTCTTGTGTGGCCTCATTGGTCTCACGGATATGCGAAATAGCGGAACGTGGGAGTACGGAAATTCTTCGTACTTCGTCAAGAATGGCTCCACGAATCCGCGTTCTTGCAAAAATCTCAAATTCGACTCCACGAGTCGTATCAAAACTCTGGGATGCTTCGATTAGACCAATCATGCCTACCTGAATTAGTTCATCAACATCCATCACCTGTGGGATACGTGCCTTGAGATGAAGTGCTGTTCGTTTAACGAGGCCAACATGAGCAAGTATTGGATCTCGTCCACTTTGAGCAACTTGGTTGTATAAATCGAGATCAGCCATTGCTCACCTCACTTTCTGGGGTCAGCATTCGCTCAACGAAAAATTGTAGACCTCCTGACGCTCGCAGGGTCACTGGGAGCATTTTTATTTCTTTCGCAAGCTTTCTAAAATCACGTGCAGCCATTGATCCCGGCGAATGCGTCATCACAGGAGTATACTTGCGTGCAGCCTCCAGAATCGTTTCATCTGATTCGATTGAATAGGTATATTCCAAGTCCAGGTTAAGGAACTTTACGCAGACCGCATTCAATCGTTGGTATAAAAGCTGGCCCGAGCGTTGATCAGTTACACCATTGGGTATTAATCCGATGTTAGTGTAGTTGTGTTCTGTGGTCAGGACCTTGATTATTCCGTAGGCGTCAGCGATGGATGAGGGCTCATCACGAACCACCACCATCGTCTGATGGCAAGCTTTCAAAAATGTGGTCACGGAGGGGGCGATTCCGGCAGCAGCATCAACAATGAGATAGTCGAGAGGCTCTTGGAATTCTGAGAAGCTTTGCACAACACCACGAAGTTCCGCTTCATTTAGATCAGCCATCTTGCCCATGCCTGAGGCCCCTGGAACTACGAAAATTCCACTTGGACCACGGATCACAATATCTTTTAATGATTTTTCGCCGCTAATGACATGGCTAAAGTTGTATTCAGTTTGGACCCCAAGAGCCAGCTGCGCGTTCGCTAACCCCAAGTCTCCGTCAAATAACATGACCTGGTTTCCGGCTTCTGCAAGCGCGACGCCGAGGTTGGTGGAAATAGTTGTTTTCCCAACTCCGCCTTTACCGCTCGCGATGCCAATGATTTTTAGGTCATTCATGTTAATCATCCGTTATAGCACAGGCTCTACTATCGCCTCTGAACCGTCGGAGCGTTGCGCTCGTATCCCCGTCAAGAACTCAAGTGTAGACACTGAGTCGGTTTCTTGTCGACCATCTGTAGCATCTAATGAACTAATCTCGCTGTCAGGAACTGCGAGGGTCACAGTTTTGATAACATCGGCTAACCATTTTGCAGTATTGATGAGTGCTGCAGGGCGGTTAATCTGACCCGATGAAGATTGTAGCCAAAGCTGCAGGTCGGTACGTTGGAGTAAAGCGTCAATAAGTATCCACGCATCGTTGGATTCGTCTAGTTTGGTCATATTCACGCTATCCCATGATAGATCCTCGTTGAAGAGTCTTTCGATTGATGACCGAGAGATCTCAGTCGTAACAACCAAATGCATGAGTGCTTCCGGGGCATATTGGGAAACCTCAGCATGATGCTGTGTAATATTGATGCCGCTTGTATCGATTAGAACGCACTCGAAGTCTGCTACCTCTCGCAGAACCGTTTTCAACATATCCGGTGAATTCGCTCGATAACAATTTACACCCCACTGGGATGCCATTAGCTGCATTTGATTCCAAGCGCCAATTTTTTGATCTGAATAACTCACGACCGCAACTCGCTCTGGATCTACACGATCGATGGCCATGCGCGCTAGTTTTCCGATAAGCGTCGTCTTACCAGATCCTGATGGGCCAAAAAATACGTGTGTTCCAGAAATATCTTCAGGTAACTCAGTGACGGCGTTGAGACTTTCGTTCAGGATGGCATGCAGTTGCGCTTCAGCCTCGTCCATGTCAATGAGATCTGCTAATGAATCGATCAATAACGTTCTTAATCGGTTTGGCATAGGGTGATCCATAATGGCCTTTTGCCAGACCGTAAGTGCTTGCGGATTCGCGAGCTGCATATGCCACGAAGAAGCTTTTCTTGTCTCTTGAATTTCACGCTTCAATACTTGAATCTCCTCCCGGAATAATTCAACGATCTCGCGCGCCCGGACTGATTCATAAGTTATTGGTGAATCTTCCATGAGAGTTGGTTCCTCCCGCTCATGCAGTACTTTCTTAAACGATGTCTCCGCAACCTTTTGTGCTGGTGATTTTGGAGCATCCATCGTAAGTTCTGTATCCGGCACATCGATTAGATCCGAGTCCACTTCTAAATCAACAGCAACGATTAGCTCAAATTTACCGTTAATTTTATGACCTGAGACGACTAGGGCATCAGGTCCGTACAGCCGAACGACTTCTTCCATCGCTTGCCTGTTGTCTTTTCCGAGTATGCGTTTCAGTTCCATGTGATGTCCTTACTCTGTTTGTCCGACTTGAGCTGTCACAGTAGCTATTACGTTGACGGCCTGATCTTCTGGGATTTCTGTATACGATAAGACCGTGAGATCTGGGATTCTTGGGCGAGCCAGATTTGCTAGCCATGCACGTACCGCAGGCGATACCACCAAGATTGCGGGCTTACCTTGTTCTTCAATTTTTTGTGTTTCCTGACGCATTGATTTAAACAGGCTCTCAGCCAGTTCCGGATCAATGGTTAAGGTTTTCGTTTGGTGCGACTGTTGAACTGCGTTGTGTAACATTTGCTCGAGTTGCGGGTCTAGGGTTATGACAGGCATTTCTTCGGTCATGTCTACGAGGCTTTGCACGATCATTCGGCCAAGCTTTGGTCTGACAAGCGCGGTCAGTTCATCCGGGTCCTGGATTTTTGCACCGTCTTCATTTAACACCTCGAGGATTGTCCGCATGTCTCGAATTGAGACACCATCACGCAGGAGGTTTTGAAGTACACGTGTCACAGTTGCGAGACTCAGTTTATTCGGGACCAAGTTCTCGATAAGTTTAGGTGAACGCTCGGCGGTTTTATCCAGCAGTTGTTGCACCTCATCATGACCTAATAACTCGGGCGCTGCCTGAAACAGTATGCTGTTTAGATGCGTTGCAATCGCCGTTGGTGCATCCACGACGGTGTAGCCGAGCGTTTTTGCATAATCACGCTGCGATGGTTCAATCCAATAGGCTTCTAGACCGAATGCGGGCTCTTTAGTAGCGATCCCCTCAAGCGGCGTTGAGACGTGGCCAGGATTGATGGCAAGTTCTTTGCCAGCGTGGCTTTCGCCTCGACCGCGAATAACGCCATTTACCATCAAGTGATAAGTATTTGGTTCAAGGTCAAGATTATCCCGGATGCGAACAGGTTGAACGAGGAATCCAAGTTCTGTCGATAATTTTTTTCGCACACCTTTCACGCGGGTTAGCAGTTGACCGCCGGTTTCTGTATTAACCAGAGGGATCAAGCCATAGCCAATATCAAGACTGACAAGATCAACCTGGCTCACGTCTTCCCATTTGATTTCCTGTTCTTCGGTTGCCTGAACCCCACTATCGAGCAACACCTCATCTTCAGACTCATCGCTCCTTGGATTCGAACGATATACGAGATATCCGATAGCAGCGCAGATTGCGGCCAACATAATGAAGACCATTGATGGCATGCCGGGGATGATACCAAGAAGAGTCAAAATGCCGGCCGTGATGAATAGTGCGCCGGGGTTTGCTAATTGCCCCGTTGTCTGGTCAGTCATTGATTCGCTTGTTGTGACACGTGTCACGACGATTGCCGTCGCAAGAGATAGCACCAAAGAAGGAATTTGCGCGACGAGGCCGTCGCCTATGGTCAAGAGTACGTAGATTTCACCGGCATCAGTGAAAGACATATCATATTGGGTCATGCCAATAATCAGTCCGCCCAGAATATTAATAATGAGAATCAATAAACCAGCGACAGCATCGCCGCGAACAAACTTGCTGGCTCCGTCCATAGAGCCAAAGAAATCTGATTCTTGGGAAATTTCAGTACGACGTTTTTTTGCCTCATCTTGGTCGATCACGCCGCTATTTAGATCTGCATCGATTGCCATCTGTTTTCCCGGCATCGCATCAAGCGTGAAACGAGCGATGACCTCAGATACGCGGCCTGCACCTTTGGTAACGACGATAAAGTTGATGATCATTAAGATACCAAAAATGATAAAACCAACGAGGTAATTACCACTGATCACGAATTTACCGAACGCTTCGATAACCTTGCCGGCAGCATCGGTTCCTTCGTGACCATTGACTAAAACAATACGCGTCGATGCTACGTTGAGGGAAAGACGTAGCATCGTCGCGAAAAGCAAAATTGCTGGAAATGCCGAAAAATCCAAAGGTTTTTCTGTATGGATCGCGATCATGATAACTATTAAAGCGATCATGATATTCAACGTGAAGAGGATATCGAGCAAGAATGTTGGTAGCGGTAGGATCAACATCGCAATAATCAATAGCACGAGGGCAGGAATACCTAACGGTTTCCAATCCACTTGTGGAATTGACTGTCGAATATTTGACAGAGCGAGTTGCACGATAAAAACCTCATAATGCTCAGTAACTTACACACAAATCCTTGATGGGTGAGTGTGCGCTGTATCTATCGTTGCAAGACGAGTGCCAACTTTTACCGTTTTGAATGATAATGAAAACTAATCAGTCCTTTCGTAAAATTTTTCGAGAATCTGCCGATATACCTTGTGAGAGGCAATACATCACTTGGCACCAAACGTGCTTCGTTGGATGTATAGACACCGAATTCGGCAATTTAAATTGAGGATTACGACATGCGTAATATGGTTAGATTGGCTGCTATGGCAATGGTAGTAATGGTTTCAGGGTGTAGTGTCACAATGACGCCACCAGGGCAAAATGCTGCCGCTCTGATGCAACCACCTGTTGAAACACGAGTTGAAACGAAGGTTGTTCCCGTTGTTGAACGCAGAAGTGCTATTCGTTCGACGGGGTATGCAGTGATCAGTGTGCAGCCCTCAGATGTTGATGCGCAACAGCGTTTGCTAGCGATTCGGGCGTCTAAACTTGATGCATACCGGGGTCTAACTGAGCAGGTTTATGGCCAATACCTTGACGCAACCACCACAGTTGCTGATATGGCGGTTTTAAGTGATCCCTTCCGCACGCAAGTTGAGGGCGTTATTTATGGTGCCAAGGTAGTCAGTATTGCTCCAGTCGGTGAAGATACTTACGAGACCACCATGTCGTTGGATCAAACGGTAGTTGATGATCTTAGGGCATTGTATCTAGCCTCTCTTGCCAGCAATCGGTCGTAATTGATGAATCGCCTGAATTGGACTACTGGGATTTTGTTAACCAGTATGGTACTGCCGTTAATATCTGTAGCCGGTGGTCACGGTACCGGGAAACCTGATTTCAATACAGACCAATCCACGTTGGTTGCAATCAAGGAAGCGCTCGTATCTGAGGCACAGGCGACAGAATCAAAAGTTGTAAACACCGCTTGGCTTGATGCTCAGGGGCAATTACACGAGAGCCTAATGATTCAATCTTCTATGCGAGTGCGTGGCATTCAAGTCCAGACATATCTTGATGAAATACAAAAACCGAGGGTTGAGATTGCGCTTGATGACAAAAAAGGGTTATTGCCTGAGTGCTTTATCAAAGACGATCATCTACGACGAACCATTAGAATATTACCTGCAAAAATGCCACAAAGTTCTGTGACAGGATTGGATCAAACTTTGGCCGCGAGTCTGTCATTGCTGAGTCATAGGTTATCGACCTATTTTAACGAGTCGAATTATTGGCATGAAAAAGGATCGTTACGAGAGGTTGGGCATTACCAGAGTATTGTGTCGGGGGTTCGCCCGGAACCAGTTCGATTTGAGTTGGTTGTCTCGGTGTCTAAGGGTACAAAACCAACAGATCATCAGGAAGAACGTGTTCCGGGATCAGACCCCGTGAGTTTATTTTTTCAAGGCACGCCGTCGGTACATAGCGAAGACTGGATGATTATGACTGCCCATTTGACGAAAGTGACAACGGATGAAGTCATATGGTCATCTCAATCAAATATTCGTGTGCCAGTGCGATCAGTGACGTATACCAGCCAGTCATTACCTGATGTCATGGTGGGTCAGCTCCAAGCAGAGCTCGACAGGTGGACAAGTACTTTTGATGAGTATGCGATGTGTCAGCCTGTTAATTTTCAAATTACTGAAGCGGATGGTAGGGTCGAAATCGATGGTGGAATTACCGCTGGCTTAAAGACAGGTGATCGGTTGCTCGTGATCGATGGGGAGCGAATTTTTAGCCGTGTACTCGAGCCCGGTGCCTTGGCTGAATTATCACTTGCTCAGGTGGTGCGGGTCGAAGATGATTTGGCAATAATCCAATATGCTGCTGGTGCTGAACTGAGAGATGCGACTGGTAAAGTCGCGTTGCCGTTTTAGGAAGGATGAATATGATGCGTTGGTTTTTAGCAATCGTAACATTTGTGTTCACTGGGTCCGTGGCGGCGACTGACATGTCTGTTGATCAGGCTATGAGTCGTTTATTAAAGGACATTAAAGATGTTGAGGTGATGCGGGTCCCGGTCCCAGCGACGCCTCAGCGTGGCGTTTTAACCGGTAAAAAGACCTTGCCAGATACTATTCGTACCGGAGGTACCCATCGAGTTCGTCGAGGCGAAACTCTGGATATGGTAATTCGTAAGGTTGCCCCGAATTCGCCGCTTCAACGTGATCTGTTGAGAAAGGCCTTTGTAAGGGCAAACCCGCACGCGTTCCGTCGTAATAATCCAAACTGGATGTATGCAGGCGTCGTGTTGAGGGTGCCTGATATCGACGATCTTCGTCGTGTGGTTTTTAAAGATACGCCGGGCAGTTTGAAAAAGAACGTATCGAATGAGAAGGCCGGATGGGTCCGGTACCCTTGATATGGATTTGGCGGCACCGGGTGGCATTGGCTCAGAACATACCGCTCGACAACTGACGCACACATTGCGAATTGTGTTGACCGACCAGGCAGCACACGTGATCTTGCTTAGTCGCGAGGAAATAGCCCTTCTCACCGTAGATCCAGTGTCGCGAGAACCAGTCATCCTGGGGCGAGCGTACCCCAATCAATTCAAAGCCCATGTGTCATCAAATCCCGAACTTTTACGTATTTTGGAGGCAAATCCACAGGTCAATCTGCACATTCGGGTGAAATCAGGTCAGCAGTTGGTGATGACAGGCCAGGTACTTCGGCCCGAACCGATACAGATTGTTTTACGTAACGAGGCTTCTAACTTGATGACATCACGACTGTCTCCAGTTATCGAAAAAGTGTCAGCATCGTCACTTCCGCCATTGCTGCAAGCTGTCTCTCAAGTTAATGCTCATCAAGTGTCACAGGCGTTGACGGCAAATCATTTAGATGTTGACCGACGCCTTTTTTCAGCGGCTTCATTCAGCGAACCACCAGAGCATGCCAAATTACCTTCAGAACTGGCAAAATCGGTAGTACGGTCGATACAGAACGTAGGGGGCGATAAACCGATGCTGATACCAGATATTTCTGCGGCTGTTCCGCGTGCGACAGCACCTGACGCTTTACCAACCAGTGTGCCAATTCGTCAGCCAATTGCTGGTGAACTGGGTCTAAAGCCAGGCGAGGTGGTTCAAGCGCTGGTTGCTTCAAGCGGTGACAAGATGGCACTGCAGCTCGGCCAGCACCAGCTTCCACTGTCAGCCCAAATGAAACTCCCAGAGGGCCAGGTTGCAATGCGTGTGATTCAAACCAAGGAGGGACTTGCTCTTGTTCCGCAACTATCGCAACAGCCACAAGCTAGTCAGACGCTCTCAACAACAGGCTTATCCGCGGCCCTGGCCGCGATTCTGACCCGTAATATGGCGAGGCCTCAGATACAGAGTCTTTTCGCTCCTCAGGGACTTGAGGGCTTTTTGACAGCGGTAGGGCTGACTGATGAAGCGAAGAGGTTGAATGCAAATCGCTTGCCTTCAAATCAGCTCACTGGTGATCTCGTCAAAAGCGCTATTCAGTTTGGCGCATTGGGTAATGAGAAAGCTTTGCTAGAGGGTGTGGCTCTTCAGGGCGGTATGTTGAAGCCATGGTTACGACAGATTTTACAGCTTCTGCCGCAACAGTCTGAGTTGACGTCGCGTATTGCGGGGCTTGTTACGGAGCTTGAGAGTTTGCAAATTGAGGCACTTCCACAATCTCATGTTCGTGAGTCGGGTCTGGCGGCCCTATTTTTGTTGCGTGATCAGCCGCCCGTTGAGTTGTTGTTTGAGAGAAAAAATGTCATCGATAGGGATAAGATCAATCGTTTGTGGATTCTGAATTTACACACATCGCTCGATTGCTTGGGCGAGGTTTGGATGAAATCTTCGTTCTTGGGAAAGGATGTTGAGCTCACATTTTGGGCAAAAGAAGAGCAAACTGCAGCGTTGGCAAAGAAATCGAGGATGGATTTAGAAGAGGCATTGATGGAGCACGATTTGCACGTGAAGTCGATGCAGATTTTTGCGTCACCCCGACCAGGATTTGAGAAGTTGTCCTCCGAGGGACTGCCGCACTTGGATGCCAAAGCATGAAGCGATTCGAAAAAGAAGCCATTGCTCTCGAATACGGCCAACAAGACGCGCCAACCGTCCTAGCAAAGGGGTCTAGAGAGCTTGCACTCGAAATTATCGAAGAAGCGAAAAAGCACGATATTTTTATCGCTGAAGATCCGCAACTGGTTGCGGCGCTGTCAAAAGTTGGTCTCTCTGACGAGGTTCCAGAAGAGCTATACCATGCTGTTGCCGTAATGCTGTCATGGGCCTACTGGATGAACGGACTTAAGCCAGATGGTTAACGCCTTCCGTCCCTCACGGGATGGTACTGGGGTGTCACAGAAATCAAAGGTTTGGCGTGTGCTGGTAGGTCTTGGGTTTGAAGTAGCAAATCAATTGCGCTGGTGATCCAACGTGGTCGGTAAAAGGCGATCAAGAGACCTAGTGCCCCGATTATCAGAAGGCCTAAATACACAAGCTTCATGCGTGGCGTCAGTGGTTGCTTCGCAATTAGCGTTATTAGCCCCATAGAAATCCATGTCTCGGTTCCAACGTCTAGGAGGTCAATTCGTGACCATACTCCAAATTCGCAAACAACAGTTATCCGATCTGGAGCCGATTTTTGGGTCAAGACGTTTGAGAAGACGGTGGGCAGGTCTCGGATATTTACGCGAGTTGCATTTACTTCTGCATAGCGATGAACCGGTTCTCCATTATCGCACTCGATATTTGGCCGAGGAGCCCATTGCTTGAAGTTTGTTTGGCTTAGGTTGAGCAACGCAATTACCAGGAACATTCCAAACACCGCAATCGGGACGCGGGGCAGTCCGCTGGCTTGAGTATTTTTGAAATTACGCATCGTCCGATAGTATCGAACGTCGAGAAGATTTTACACGCCCGAGTTTCGTATAAAGCTCTAATGAGCCGGCAGGATCTTGATTTTGAAGCGTTGAGAGCGCGCCTTTAATAGCTTCGAGCTGCTTGGAAATTAAAAGTTCATTTCGTTGATGAGACTTTTTGCACTGCTCCAGGATATGGGTAATATCATTCCAGAGAGGATGCTTCGCAAGTTCCTCAAACCGCTTCGGGTCGGTTGGCTGATCAGGATTTTGAGCAATGTCGCTTGCGGAGAGGGTCTCGATAAGCGATATTTTTTCCTGCTGCAAAGCCTCAAATGCGTCAAGCTTTTGAGTCTTGAGCGCTTCATACTCATCTGTGAGGAGAGAGTGCAAGCGCTTTACCGATTCAAAGAGACCTTGCAGATCAAGCAGGTGCATCCTACACCTTAAAGCAGTTTTTCGATATCAGAGAATCCTTCAGCAATGCGACGTGCGTCGATCGGATAGTTTCCGTCGGACAATGCCTGCTTGATACGCTCAATTTTCTCTGCATCGAAGCCAGCCTTATCAAGCTCAGTTTGGGCTGCCGCGCTCAGTTCGACACGGTCTGTATCAGGTCGCTCGCCCTTTACCGCTGGCTTGTTGTCGTCGGAACGAAGGCGAGCCACGTCTCCCTTTGGTTGTTCTGATTTTACTGAAGTAAGTGGACGCCCGCCTACTCCTGTTACTGAATCCGCCATATCCGTCTCCTCACTGTCGGAAATTCCTACACCATCATAGAATCGGCTTCCAATTCCAAAACTTTAACATTTTTTTTAAAAAAAATATTTCGGCTTATTTTAAGGATCTATTCCCCGAGCCTGATGGCGGCCTGACACTATCCCTCTTATGACTTTTCCTGACTCGGCGTTGGTGAGCTCAACCTGTTCACCAATTTTTCCATCCTCCATGGCGATTGTATCGACTGTGATAGTTAGTGCGCCGCGTGTCAAAACGAGCGTGACTTTTTCACCCTTACGGATGAGATCCGCAGCCGTAACGTCTGACACAGATAAAGGAGTTCCGGCTCGAATAGTGCGTGTCGCTTCCAGACCGATGGCCTCCTCAAACGTGGATAACGTTTGGGCTCGGATTTGCTTTTTGGGCTGAAGAGTTTTGCTGATCAAGTTTCGAGTAATTACCTGACCCCTGATAATGTTTGTAGCGGACACAACAACGTATTCGGATTGCTCGATGTTTGATTTTGACAGCGTCTGGTTGGCCTCAAGATAATCTGAAGCCGTGATCACGCCGGTGGGCCACTTGGTGAGAGCATTTGCTGCCGGATTTTCTGTTTCAACGCGGCTCAGGCCAGCTCGTTCAATTAATTCACCAGCCTCATACGCCCGATTTGTTGTAAAGATAGCCATCTGGTTAATCACCATACTTTGGTTGATGATGGTATCTGTGTTTACGGGATTGATTAATTTTAATCCGATGAGAACTTTGGGATCCGTATAGCTATCGTTGATACTCACCGAATAGGGGACGAGCTTCAATTCTGATCCATTTATAATGTGTCCATCTGGCAAGTCTTTTGCTGCCGCTACCACCTTTGTCTTTGCATCGATTTTGACACGGATAAAACGTTTCCAGGAGGGTTCCTGGCAGAGGGCCTCAACAGTTCGCTGGTTTCCTTTGAATGGAAATCTAAACCTCAATGGCTTTTCACAGCGTTCGATAGGTACTCGTCGGTCAGGCGCTGACATTTGTATCACGCCAATTGGGATCCCAGTCTCCTGACTGACCCAACTAGTCGCTTCGTCGACGAGCGCGACGCCACCGCCGGGAAATGCGGCAGTAGCGAATGGCGCCCAAACACTCATACATAGGATTGAAATAACGCGCTTCAGTTGCATGCCTTCAGTATGTAACGCGTGTTGTGAATTGCAACTGCAAATCTCGGCAAGCTTTTGCCGGAATTTGTGTTGGTTTATTGCCGCATCGAATCAAAGCCTGCCGGTCTATCTTGTTTTTAAACACTTGGCACATCAATTGCTTTAGTGAGCCTGTAAATGTCATTTCCCCGACGATCAATCGGTTGAATGGCGAGAAACTTTAGAGGCTGAGCATGAAATTGTTTGAGAACCCATTCGGAATCCATGAGCAGGCAGTCGCTGTTCGTAATAAGCGAATGGAGTTGATTGCAGCAAATATAGCAAATGCGGATACACCGCACTTTAAAGCAAGTGATCTGGATTTTAAGAAGATCTTGGCTGCATCTGACCCTGCGCCCATGGCCGCGACTAATGTCCGTCATTTCGGGACCGGTGAAACTGAGAACTCGAATGGTCTTGTCTTTCGTGTGCCTTATAACTCATCGGTAGATGGCAACACAGTAGAAATTGCTGTCGAGCAGGCTCAGTACGGTCAAGCGGCCGCAGACTACCAGGCAACAATTCAGTTTTTAGAAAGTCGTATTTCCGGGATTCGGAAGTCGTTACGCGGTGAGTAGAGAGGTCTCTGATGCTTAAGAATGTTTTTGGGATTGCTGGGACAGCGCTGAACGCACAGACAATCCGTTTGAATACCACAGCCTCAAACCTAGCCAATGCTGGCTCCGTCTCTGGTTTGGAGGACGAGGCATATCGAGCCAAGCGTCCTGTCTTTAAGGCGTTGGTGGATCAGGCTGATCTGAATGCAGGTTTCCAAAGTCTCGGTGGAGTAAAGGTCAATGAGATCGTAGACACGATAGACCCAGTCCGTCAGGTCCATGACCCCGGTAACCCTGAGGCAAACGAGGAAGGGTTTATTTGGTTATCGAATGTTAATGAAGTCACCGAGATGGTTGAGATGGTTGCAGCCTCTCGCTCATTCCAGAACAACGTTGAGGTCGTTAACACAGCGAAGCAGCTAATGATGCGAACACTTGATATTACGAAGGCTTAATTATGGAAACAGATATCTCATTTGCCAACACGGGCATTTTGACAAAGCAGGAATATGACGAAGCCAATCTTGTGAAAACTGCGCGAGATGATGGGTTGGATAGGAATGCGTTTTTAACGTTGTTGACGACTCAGCTTCAAAACCAGAATCCACTTGATCCGATGAAAAATGAGCAGTTTGTGGCTCAGCTAGCGCAGTTCTCACAACTGGAAGGTATCACGAACATGTCGACTTCTCTGTCAGACGTTGCCGACGTGATCCGCTCCGATCGCATCATGACAGGTGCAAATCTGGTTGGGAAATCCGTGTTCGGACAAACGGGTCGGATCACCACGGACGGTCAATCTGCTTCGGCCATCGAGTTCAATCTCCCTTACGGAGCTGATCAGGTCGAGGTGGGTATCTATGACCCTGTTTCTGGTGCTCTCATGCGTTCGATGGTGATTGGCCCCCAGAGCTCTGGCACCCTAAATATTGCTTGGGATGGACGTAAAGCTGACGGAGCTGCCGCGCAAGCTGGCTCGTATATTGTTCGAGGCAACGTTGTTGTTAGCGGAAAATCGGAAGCTGTTGTTCCTTCAACCTACTCACGTGTCGAGACCGTATCTTGGGACGCCCTTAACAATGATCTAAATCTTAACCTGGCTGGCGGGGCTGTGATCCCGATGGACCAGGTGACGCGTATTGGTCAAGAGGCAGGTGGTGAGCCTGCTGATTCCTCTGAAACTGTTAATACTGGAGAATAAGAGATGTCGTTCTTTACCTCATTGACTGGTCTAAACGCTGCAACAACGCAGCTGTCGGTGACCTCAAACAACATTGCCAACGCTGGAACGACAGGATTCAAGCGGTCGCGATCTGACTTCGGTGACATTTTCGCCACCTCCCCATTACAGAAAGCGTCGACCGTCGTCGGTCAGGGTACAGCTTTGAAGCAGGTGACCCAGGAGTTTTCTCAGGGCAATATTGAGCTGTCAGGTAATTCGCTTGATCTTGCGGTAACAGGTGAGGGTTTCTTCCCACTCCGGTCTGCCGACGGTCAGGACTTATTTACTCGTAACGGTTCGTTTCTCTTAGACGAGCAGAATACGGTCGTCAACTCGGCCGGACAGTTTCTGAAAGTTGCTTCTGTTGACTCTCTCGGTAAGGCGGATTTTAAGGCAGAACTGATTCCGTTGCTTATCGCTCCGAAGACGGTTGGTGAGGCGGTTGCCACTGATAACATTGACTTTGCGATTAACTTTCCTGCTGAGTCATTGCCGTTGACTACGATCGACGAGAATAATCTCGAGCGGATAAAGCCATTCAACTCAGAGGATTCATCGACCTACGCGAAGTCGGCAGCCATAACGATCTTTGATGAAAACGGCAACGACTTCTTGTTGACATTCTTCTACCGCAGGGTGGGTGTAGCCTCAGCCAACGAGCCTTTCAACAAGTGGCAGACGCATGTGGTACTCGATGGACAAGAGATCACACCAGCGCTAGGGCAGGCAACCGCTCAGAGTGGTACCACGTTGTTTGTAGACAAATACGGGAACATCGTGCCAGAGGACGAACTACCCGTGGTCTTGAACGATAACCTCGTTTTCCAAAAGTATAACCTTGATGATCTCTCTTCTCCCAATGTCTCTCAACCAGCGAAGGCTAAGGGAGGATTGGTTGAATTACCCTACTTGAGTGACGAGGCGGGCCAGAATTTTGCTCCTGTGATTGCGTCACAGACGCTCACATTAAACCGTGACGAACTGGAAAACATAGGCGCCAATTCATCAATTCGGATGACGTTCACGGCGGACCTTGGAGGAGGCCTCTCCGAGGCTACCACCCTCAAAACAACGACTGCTGCTCGCGGCTACGTCGGGTTTGTCAATTCAGGGGACGTCGAGTCTGGGGACGTGGTATCCGTCAAATTGCAGGAGGATGGTACCTCTGGGACCGATGCTGCTGTGTTCACGACAGCTGCGTTACCTGCGGATGCCTCGGCAGCGCAAATCGTTACGTCTCTGAATAGCGCGAATGCCGTGGTCGGAGTGTCAAGCGTAGAGGATCTCATATCAACCGACGTCCTTGAATTTGTCGTTACCTCAGCAGATGGTCAGGAATACACGTTTAACAACGTAGCGACCTATGCCGTTGACGGAACGACACCGGCAACATTGACCTCTCTCGGTGACGCAGAAACTCTTGCGGACGTTGTGGCTGGACTGACAGGACCGGCCGTCTCTCCATTTACACTATCAGCGACAGAAAACGGTATCGTGGTGTCGCAAGACCGGCCCAGCATGACCCTGTCGGTTACAGGGATGGATGACCTCAGCTACACGACTGGTGGCGAGACACCGAGTGTGATTAGCCTGGAGTTTACTACCCAAGCGGGCGACAGTTTTGCCTATTCGGTCAATGCAGACGATCTGGAGGCACTTGAAGCGAGTCCGGTCTCCTGGACCAGCGGAACCGATGTCGCTCCACTGACTGATCGCATTACATTAGC
>MDTB01025341.1_pt1 | contig 17418 bp, 23 predicted proteins | sample 811161 | NCBI WGS metagenome assembly MDTB01 (sample SAMN05326650, study PRJNA326480) | marine metagenome | isolation source: seawater | place: Mediterranean Sea | collected 2009
GGTACTTCTGGCGGTTCAGGAGATGCAGCAGCTGCATATGTAGTAATATCTGCAACAGGTTCGCTTAGTCATGAAAGAGTTTTGACTCAAGGGGCAGGTGTTTCAATTACAGATGCTGGTGCTAATGGCAACGTAACAATAGCAAATGCTAATGGTAATTATGTTTTTAACGAGTATTTAGGCCAAGCTAATGGAGCAAATACTTTGTTTTCGCTTGACAATGCACCAACTGCCAATAAAAATGTTTCTGTTTTTGTGAACGGCCAATTGCAAATGCCTGCAACGGCAATAACATCAGCTCCTTTTCAAGATTATTCTATAACCGGTTCTAATATATTTTTTACAACTGCTTCAATTCCGCCGGAAGGAAGTTTGCTGCTGGCAAATTATACAACAAATGCGTCAATTTAGAGAAAAAATGAGATAATTATGAACATGAGAACATTTCAAACATCAGATATAGGAATTGCTGCATTTATTATGATGAAAGGCCTGAAATTAAAGAATGCGTCTAGAGGTAATGGCGGTAGGTTTAGTTTTGTGTTTGAAGATCCAACAGGTTTAGGAAGTCAGTATGCAGTTGATTACGTCAATTCAGAATCTGCTAAGTTTGATGCAAATATGAAGAACTTAAAAAATATATTGTATAAATCATAGCAATCGAATATATAATTATGAATATAATTAATGTAATAAGTTATAGTTTTAGTTGTCGTTTAAATTAGTTTTTATAGTTTTGTTGTATAGCAGTTACTAAAAACAAAATCATTTTTTCATAAGGAGATAAAAATGGCAGCAAGAACACAAATAAGGCTTGCCCAGTTGACAGGATCTTTGGTAGATCTTAAAACAGAAGCAGTCCAATATGTAACACCTAGTACGGCAGCAGCCTTAACAGGGTCAGATTTGGGAGACGTTTTAGGCGCTTTTGCAGCGGCCCTTAACAGAATCCACGGTGCAGGATCTTCGGAACCTTTTAATCAGACAGAGGGTAGGTTTGATACTACAAACTTCGATGTCAATACAGCAATTTTTACAGTTGATGCAACAGCAGCTGCTTCAATTGATGCAGTCGGCGCTTCAAACGTAACAACAAATGGTGCCTTAACAATATCGGGTTCTACAGGATTGAATTTACATTCAAGGGGCGGAGAAGTTGACATAACTTCTGCTCAAGGTGCAATTGATATTAATGCAGGAGGCGCAGTCGCAATCGATGCAGCAGCATCATCAGCGATAACAACTTCGGCAGGTACCATTACGCTAGACGGTAAGGAAGGTGTAGTTTTAAGTGAAAACGAATCCGCTATATTAACAATCAGTAATGATAGAGATATTACATCGACTAATACTAGGCAAATTCACCTAGATGCTTCTGGTGTAGTCAATATTAATTCATCAGCAGGTGTTATTAGTATTGGTAATGACAATGTCAATCAAAACATTAACATCGGTACAGATGGAACAAGAACAATTACAATTGGTGAAAATGGTCAAAATGATAAGACATTCGCAGTTCATGCTTCAGCTGCAGACATTGTTTTAGATGCAAATACAAACAACGTTGCAATTACAGGCGGTTTAACAGTTTCTAGCGATGCAACAATATCAGGAAACTTAACAGTTTTAGGATCAGCAACAGAAATTAGTTCATCTAATACAATAATTAAAGACGCTCTGATCGTTCTTAACTCTTCTTCTCATGGTGATGGTACACCTATTACGCAAGATGCAGGTATTGTTTTTGCACAGCCAAATTTATCTAGAGCATTATTTATTGATGCTGATGATTCTTTAAAGTTTAAGTTTGTAACAACATATACATCTGGTTCTGATTCAGCTGTTGCAGCTGTTGGACCTGCAACGGTTACAATGGGTGATCTTGAGGCTGGCATTGGAGAATTTGACGGCAACATTCAACCAGCTGCTGACAATGCTGGTTCTTTAGGCACTACTGCTAAAAAATGGGCAGATCTTTTTCTCGCTGACGGTGGCGTTATTAACTTTAATAACGGCAACTTTAAATTATCACACGGCAACAACGCATTAACAATCGACACAAATGATAAATTGCAATTTAGAGATGCTAATTCATTTATTCACTCGAACGAAGCTAATGATTTGCTTTTAGGCGCAACAGATATTACATTAGATGCTAATGGTGATATTATACTTGATGCTAACGGCGCTGACATTATTTTAAAAGATAACGGCTCAACTTTCGGTAGTTTTATTAATAGTAGTGACTTATTAGTAATATCATCTTCTGCAGGTAATGGTATTATACTTGCTTCTCAAGATGGCACGCTAGAATTAGCAAATCTTACAGCTGATGCATCATCCGACGCACTTGCAATTGATGTTAGCACTTCAAATACTGTTAGTTTTAATGTCGGTACTTTAGGAAACAAATTTACCAGACTTACACTTGACAATTCTGTTTCTGGTGGGTCTTGTGAATCATTAATATCCGGTTCACTTCAGCTTAAAAACGGTGCTGCAGCATCAGAGCTTAGATTGTTTGACGCAGGTGAATCACATTACGTTGCATGGAAGGCACCGGCGTTAACAGGTAATGTTACACTTACTCTTCCTGACAACGATGGTGACGCTGACCAAGTATTACAAACAGACGGTTCTGGTGTTTTAAGTTTTGCATCAGTTGGTGCAGCATCGACAGTAAGATCATTGTTTAATGTTACTGCTTCTTTAGGTGCTGACACTGCAGTTCACTTAACCGGTTCTAGAACAGTTGCAGCTCAAAATAACAGAGTTTTAGAAAAATTAGATGAAAGTGACAATGTATCGTTTAATTCAGCAGATACTTTCGCCGCTAGAGGTCGTAGAACAGAAATTTATGTAAATGGTCAGCTTTTACTGTCAGGATCCGGTGCACAGGTTACTGCAGGTACTAGAGATTACGTATGTGATAGCACAACTTCTGTTAAATTTGCATTTGGTTTGGAAGTTGACGATATTATCCAGGTAATAACAAGATAAAAAATAACAATAGTTATTAAAAAATTATCATCCAGGAGTTTATTCTCCTGGATTTTTTTTTATTATTATCTTTAGGTTTATTAAGGAGAAAAACGATGAGCAAAAAATTATTAGATGAAATTAATGAAACAGTAACAAAAGTTCATAGTGAAGGCTCTATAGGTGCTTTTAGAAAACTAATAAAATTCATTGATGCAGCGCTAGGTGAAGCTTGCAAAGTAAAAGATGAAGAACGATATAAGCAACTTGTCAACACAATACTTACGATTAGAGATTTTTTAAGCACTGAAATATTGGTGCAGGTCTCTAGTCAAAATACAAAAAATCTTTTAGTTGAAAAAATAACAGCACAGTTGCAAGAAGAAAGTCCTGCAGGTGAAGATCCTAAAAAAAACTAAAAGCTAGAAATAAAATTGGTGAAAGACCTATAAATGTATTAACCATGAGGTAATAATGTTGTTATTAAGCGCTGTAATAGTATATTTTGTTTTTGCTTGTATTTATCTATTCTTGATGATCAATTTAAAAAATTTGACAAATATAATATCAACGTCTTCAAAAACAGGCAAGAATAGAAATAAGATAAACAAAATGTTGGACAAGTCGAACAAAGGAATTAAGTTATTTTTTCTGTGGCCATATTTACTATTAACAGAATTGTACTATGAGCTTAGATCAAATAGAAAGAATAATAATAAAACTTAAACTAGCAGAATCAGATGTTAAATTGATGAGGAATCAATTAAAGGAAGGATCAGAAGATTTACATTTTAGGTTGTCTCATTTCAGAAAAAGAATTACAAATCAAGATAAAGAAAAATTTGATAAACATTTTTTTGGAATTAGAAGTAATAGTAAAAAAAGCGATATAGAAAACAAATCGATTGTAAAAGTAGAAAATAAAATTGCACCTACAGCCAGCGCCCATAAAAACAAATTACCACCACAGCATGCCTGGCTAAAAAAAACATACAAGGAAATAGTAAAATCAACGCACCCAGATAAGTTCGTTAACTTTCCAATAAAAAATATAGTTGAAAAATATGTTAATATCTATAGAGAAGCAAATGAAGCGTGGGGCAATGCAAATTATGAAAAAATAATATTATGCGCGCATGAAGTAGACATAAAAGTAGAAAATAAAAAAGCAATCCCAATAGTACACGCAGGCATTGAAAAAATACAAAAAGAAATACGCGATATAAAAAATTTATTAGCCTATAGCTGGTATCATGTTCCTACTAAAGACCGACCTCAAGTCCTAGAAAAATACCTAACGCAACTAGGTTATCATTTTACATCAGAAGAAGTAAAAAATGTTGTCAATTTAGCAAGGAAAAGAAAGACAGGAACCAAACCAAAAAGCCTCAGACGATCTAGGCAGATAAATCCTTAATTGTATTATTATATGCTTTTGTGCCTTTTTTATATGTAACGTTTTTACCTTCAGACTCGCCGGCTTTAAGCTTTCCTTTGATTTCATCTGCTGTAACTGATGTTACTGATATCCAGCTTAATTCTTTTGGTTTTGGTAATGCTTTCTGACTTTTTTGCGCTGTCTTTTCTTTTTTGCCTGCGCTCTTTTTCTGTTTTGATTTAATACTTTGTTTTGCTTGAGCAACAGCTTTTTTCATTTTATTATTATATTTTGCACGCCTTACTTTCTCCGGATTATACTTTTTAAAATAATTACGGACTGATTCTATTGCTTTAGTAATGTTAGGCATAATTTCATCAAACTTTAACGGTTTTTTTGCGATCGCTTTTTTTATAATGTTTTCAAAGGTAGCGAGAAGTTCTCCTCCATAAGTTGCCAAGAATTTTTCAGTGAGCTCAACCATTTGTTCCGCAATTGCAATGCCGGCTTGAGATTGTGCTAAGGTTTTACTTGACACTAGTACTTTCCCTGAAGTAGCCAAGAAGTCACCAACAGCAGGTACTAATCCGATGCCTGCAAAAAATGTAGCTACATAATCTTTCCTCATTAGCTTTGTTGTCACATCTACAATACCAGTAGCTTCACCTATCAATTGTAATGCAGGTGCAAAAGGTGGTGCCACAACGCTTAAAACGTCTGCCATCGCACCAACTGCTGGCAGTGCTGTGTCTAAAAACAATTCTTGAGCCATGTCACCTGCTTCCTCAGCTTCTTTTGAGGCAACAGTTTTAAGATCACCAAAAAAGCTGTGAGCCGCTGCAAAAGCAACAATTCCTTTATCAACGTCACTCATGTATTTTTTAAACCATTTTTCAAAACCAATTTTTTTCCAAAGCCTTTCGTTCCAATTATTTTTAATGTGATCTTTATTAAGCCATTCTTTTTTTGCAATCGGATCTTTTCTAACACCGACTTTCCCGCTCGATCTAATTACGTTTATTGTTCGCTCTGAGCTTGACATATTTTCTTGAGGTGGGTTTGGTACGTTTAACTTGATAATATAACCCATAATTTGTTTCGTGCGTTCTTCAATTACGGGTTGTACAACTATTCCTGTGTATTTTTTGCCTTTCATATACACGTCAACACCTTCAAAAGGCTTAGCGCCTGTGCCTTTAAACAGAGCATTAACTACTTTTTTGCTCACTGTAGTACCTGCTTCCATTGTATCAATCAAAAATTTGAAACCTTTAACAGCACCTTTTTTCTTTAAAGAAAAAATAGAATTTACATCCATTTCATCATCTTTTTTTTCTAGATAATTAGAAAATTGCTGTAATCTTTTTTTAAAGTCTTCTTCTAATAATTCTTTCCTGACGATTAATCTCAGATTTTTTTCTGTCATTAACATATATAAATTCCTTTTGTAAATTAAGTTAACTTTATTGTATAAATATGCTGTTAGGGGTTTAAATGTCACCACATATTTTACTACAAGAGCTTTTAAATAATGATCCATGGAAAATTTTTGTCTGTTGCATTTTTTGTAATCTTACTAGTCGTAAAAAAGCTGAGCCTTATTTTTGGAAAGTACTAGAACGCTATCCTACACCAAAAGATTTAAGTGAGGCAAATTTTGATGATCTCAAAGAAATGATTAAAGATATAGGGTTGATCCAGAGAAGAACCAAGGCTCTTAAAAACATGTCCTATGATTATATTAATAAGGATTGGCAAGATAATCCTATGTCATTGTATGGGATTGGCAAGTACGGTGCTGATGCTTATTACTTGTTTTGTACTGACGAATGGGAAAATGTCAAACCAAAAGATTACGCATTGAAATTATATCAAGAATGGCTATTTAAGGAGAAGGCAAATGAACATATTTGTGCTTGATGAAGATCCCATTAAAGCAGCAGAATATCATTGTAATAAACATGTTGTAAAAATGATATTAGAAGCAGGTCAAATGTTATGTACTGCACACTGGCTTCATCTTTTTAAAAACTACTATGAAGGTGAAATAACTGATTTTAAACGTGTTAAAGATTTAAAGGCATGGTTGACAGATGATGCAAACACACACCCGCTAGAAAGGCCATGGTGGGGATTAACACACATGAAACATCCATGCACGATTTGGACAAATGAGTCATATGACAACTATGTGTGGCATTGGGAGTTAGGTGTTGCATTATGTCAAGAATACACTAAGCGTTATAAGAAAATACACAAAGCACAGAAACTTTTTGATTGGTTAGGAAAAAACAAGCCTAGGTTTATGAAAAGTAAAGGATTGACGCCATTTGCAATCTGCATGAAAGATGAATACAAAGTAGGTAATGATCCAGTTGCTAGCTATAGAAAATATTACATTAAAGATAAAGTTCGGTTCGCAAAATGGGAACCACATTCAACAACACCAAAATGGTATGAGGAGATGTTAAATGCCTGAAGGTCCAGAAGTTAAAAGAAACACTGATTTTTTAAACCGGCAATTGTCAGGAAAAATAATTGAGTCGTGTATAATAATGTCAGGAAGGTACGAAAAGCACGGCCCTTTTATAGGTCATGATGAAATGTCTAAAAGAATGTTAATTGTTTCTGAAGTTTGCTGTAAAGGCAAGTTTATTTATTTCAAGTTTCAAGATGGCTCTTCTTTGTGGTCTACCTTAGGGATGGCAGCATCTTGGCAGAAAAAACAAACAAAGCATTCGCGGCTTCATGTCAAGACGGGATACGGTAACGAGGTATTTTTCAACGATATTCGTAATTTTGGTACTTTAAAATATGTAACAACGGAAAAAGAACTCATTGATAAGTTAAACACATTAGGTCCTGACGTTCTGAGTTCATACGTTGATACAGCGTTATTTAAAAAGCGCCTGGATAAAAAACCTAAATGGACAATTGCAAAAGCACTTATGAATCAATCTGTCGTCTCAGGCATAGGTAATTATTTAAAAGCAGAAATACTTTATGCTGCAAAAATATCACCACACAGGTTGTGCAAAGACTTAACGAAAAAAGAAATAGAAGTAATTGCAGAAAAAAGCTTTGAAATTACAAATGCATCATATCGATCAGGTGGCGCAACAATAATGACATATAGAGATGAAAATAATGAAAAAGGTTTGTATAGTAGGAGATTTATGGTGTATAATCATAAAACTGACCCGCTAGGAAATGCGGTGATAAAAGAAACAACCACTGATAAGCGATCAACTTTCTGGGTACCAGAAATACAAAAATAGAGGAAACATGAAATTAAATGATGAAGTGATAGGTCACATTGCAAGGTTAGTTCAGATGGCGATATTGACAGGTACAGACATCGTAGACAATCTTAGGATGATGCGCTTGCAAGAAGAAGAAGGTGAACTATTTTTAGAAGGTGAATATGCAAAAAATGCATCAAACAATCTTGAAAAAATGTTAGAAAAAGTAAAAGAATATGAAGGTAGAGGACAAAATTAATTGAATTGCAAGCTTAAAAAAATGTTTGATTTAAGAAAATCTTTTATCGAAAGAATGCAAAAAGAAAGGCCGGGATCTTATCCGATCCCAGTGCCTCTTGAAGATTTATCTAATAAAGTATCGCAACAAGTTTGTCGAGACTTAGCTTTGCGAGGTGTTGAGGAAATGTTTGAAGCATTGCAGCACCTTAAAAATTGGAAACCGCATAAATTGACAGAGGAAAAAGAATTCAACAAAGAAGAATTTTTAGAAGAAATAGTTGATGCATTTAATTATTTCTTTGCCTTGCTTGTCATTGTTGACTGTGACGAAAACAAATTATTTGACGCATATAAAAGAAAAGATGAAATTATTAGAAAAAGGTTAGACGATGGATATTAAAGATTTTTTTGAAATGCAAAAAAAATATGAATCTGATTATTTGGAGCAGAAGCCTATTTCAAATGAAATGAAAACCCAACAACTAGCTCTTTGTGCCCATTCTGAAATTAGTTCTATGTTGAGTAAAACAAATTTAAAACTGCATCATCGACATAAAAGTTTTCCTGTTGCCGAAACATGTAACACGATTAAATATGAAGCTGTTGATGTTGTTCGCTATATGATTGCAATTATGAATCAGTGGGGAATAACAGCAGAAGATTTTTCAAACGCTTACGATAAGAAAGATACATATCTTAGGATGAGAGCAGAAATTGACAACAAGAATCATGATGGACAGCCTGTTATTATTGTTGATTTGGATGATGTCGTTGTAGATTTCCGAAAGTGTTTTGCAAAGTGGCTTGGAGATGCATGGAATTTGCAAATCGATGTTGATTCTGAAGAATATTATTTTATTACAGACTTAGCGAAAACCGGTTTAAATCCTGAAGCTGTTTTTGAACAATTCACCGAACAAGGCGGTTTTTCTTGGCCGAACATTAACGCCGGCGCTTATAGGTATCTTTGGGACTTAAAAAATAAAGGTTATTGGATTCAGTATTTGACTGCACGCCCAAAAGAAAATTTACAATGTGTTTATGATACTTATGCATGGATTGCAAAACATTGCCTCCCATATGATGGAATTGATTTTTCATCTGAAAAATTTAGGTGGTGCGCAAAATCTGAACTTTATAACTATATCTCTTTTGCAATAGATGATTCACCCAAACATGCACAAGAATACGCAATGCATGGTATTAAATGTGTTGTACCGGAAATGCCTTACAATAAACAAGTTTGCGGAATAAATAATATAGAGAGGTGCAAGCTATTTTGAGGTGTATATGTTATTCACAAAAAAACAACTTAAATTTTTGATAGAAAATTTTTTAAATGAAGACGATTGGCTAGGTGATGAAGAAGAAGATGATTTAGATTTTCATGATTACAATCAAGAATACGAAGAAATGAAAGAAGTTTTTAGCAAAGCAAAAGATGTTGTAAAAAAAGAAATTGAACAAGATGTCACTAGCAAGAAAATCAAAGCAAAATATGCAAAATCTTTAAAGAAAATGATTGATAAGACAAACCTAATAATAGTTAATCAAATACCAGGTAACGCCACAACTGCTGCAGTGGCACTAACAGTGGCACATGCAAATCACAATGTTTATGAACCAGACGTTAGCGACATTAAAGACCAATTTATTGAAGTCGGAAAAAAGTATTTCGATGCTTATAGGCAGAATCCGTTCAAGAATCCTGCTATTATTTATTTATCTAAAAATAATCATCCTTTTAAACTAGGAACAGGAAAAGTATATTCTGATAAAGAAATAAATGATTTTATATTGCATGAACTAGACCATGTAAAATATGCATTTTTGCAATATGCATTAAAGAATTTTGAAAAAAGCGATGTAATTTTAAATGAAAAAGAAGTCAGGAAAATTTTAAGAAAGGATATGAAAGGAATAAGTTTGTCGAAAGCTGCCAGCTTAATTGTCAATGAAAAATATGTCAAAGATAAAAACAATGCAGAAGACCTATTAAGATCAATTTTCAAACACTATCAGGCTGTTTTAAGTCCTCCTGTTACGCAAAACATATTTGTTGAAGAATTTGCCACTAGAATAAAAGTATTACTTAGAGAACCTGATGTAGGTGCCATACTAAAAGCTTATCGATCAGGAAATCTTAATGCAAGATCCGTACAAGAAAAATATGGTATACAAATCGCACAAGTCTTACCTTACATCGACAAAAAATCAAAGTTGGAAGATTTAAAAAAGATTGTCTTACGCAAGCCAAAAACAAAGGCTAAATCATCTTTTGGCTAAACTCGTGCAAATTTTAAAAATGCTTATTATAATAATAATGTAACATAATAAAGGAGAAAAAATGATACTATTTCTAGCAGCATTATCAACAGCCAAAGCAGATGAGCCTCAAGTCATTTACAAAGACAAGACAGAGATTGATTTTGAAGCAGTTGAATTAGAAGGTCAGTTAAAGAAGCCTCACGGAGAAATGATTGTCGAGAGAATAAAGGCAGAATTTAATCCACTTGTGCCAATTAGAGAAGACTTCTTAAAAGAAATGACTCAATCTTTAAATGAAGTTAAGTAGAGGATAGTAATGAAAACTACATTTGCAACTCTTTTTGTTTTGTTTGTTCCTGTCGTGTTGCTGTTTCCTGATTTTGTCATTAAGTTTATCTTAGATGTGTATATTTATTTCTTGATAATATATCATATGTTAATAGGATAAAAAGTGAAAATTAATGAAACAGTCATACGAAGGTTAATAAGAGAATCTTTAATTAAAGAAATAGGACCGTACGGTAGCTTTGATAAAGAACCTTATAAGAAAAAGAAAAGTTACGAAGAGACTGCAAAACAATCAATTGAAGTGTTAGGCCGCGGAATTATTAAATACGTGCCTGTTGAAACTTTATTAAAGAAGTATGGTACAAAATTAGTTAAGTTGTTGTCAAGTGCAATAGATATATTGTCGCAATATGATAAGGCAAAAAGAGAGTCAGGCCTTAGAGATAGCGATAAATATTTTCATTATCTATCTTTTTATAATGCAATAACAGAACTTGACTTAGGCGGTGTTTCACCAGAAGATGCTGCGTCTCTTTTTGTTTACATTGGCGCTTCTAAAGAAAACGTAGATTATCTAAATCCCTTTGGTGCTACTCCTGCAATTAAAATAGGACAACTTGAATCTCTTAAAGAGTACTACAAGGATATGAATGAAAATGTTTTAGGTTTAATTGATGGTCTCAAAACATTGCAAGGAAAAATGTCAGAAGCTGATGCTCACAAAAAAGCACTTGCCAAGCTAGAGCATACGCTAGCCGACCAAAAAGGATTGTCAAAAAATCCAGACTTTTGGGATAAAAAGTATGGATGGGCATCAAAAAGCTACCCTAAGGTTTATGGAGATGACAAAAAGTTTATACAACCGAGATACAATGCAACTTTAAAACCAAGCGAAAGGTTAGCGGCATATAAAAAATCTTTAGGAGAAATACCTAGTTTCGCAGCTAAGATAAAAGGGTCGCTAAGAATAAAATAAAAAAATATTAATTTTTTATAAAGTAGCTTTTTAGCTACTTTTTTTTTGAAAATTTTTAGTCAATTTAGTATTATTAAACTATTAAAAGGAGAAAAATATGCCTAAAAATAAAAATCTTACACCTGTTAAGCTTCCTATGGAGCTTAAGTTTGGCCAAGAACCTAAAACAAAATTTTACAATAATCTTAATCATCTAAAAGTTGAATTAATTGATGCACCAACTAGATCTCAAGCTCTTAATGTTGCATGGCAGTATGTTAAAGCAACATGGGCGGATCACCATGATCATACTAACCCAGGTACAGCATCATTACAAGAATTATCTGCTAACCTTGAAGATGTTCTTAATTTTCGTGCGTTACCAACCCCGATGGAATGTTTAGGTTTCACATTTAAATTATCAGGCTTGTCATTTCAAGAAGTAACGCATATTATTCGTCATCGCGCCGGTTCTTTTGCAGCACAATGTACTGGTGATCGCGATCTCCGCGATGATCCTGCTGTTATACCTGAAGCAATTGAAAACTCACCTGGATTCTTACATCGATATAGAAAGCTAGTTCGAGAATCAAAACAACTCTATGCTGATATGTGTGATTCAAAAGATATTTCTATGATGGATGCTCGAATGATTCTTCCAAAATGTATGACGTCATTTTATTTGATGAGGTTAAACCTTAAAGACCTTTTAGGGTTTATTGCGCAAAGACAAGATATGCAAATTCAACCTGCAACTGATAATCTTCTTGCGGCATATATGGCACGTGAAGTCTTAAAGGTGTTACCAGAAGCTTCGACTCGCATTAACTTTAACAAGCCTGATATGCATTATATTAAAACATTTCGTGTTCCAGATGGTAAAGGCGGCGAAACATCTCGAGGTACAAATCTTTACTGGCCTGAACCTAAAAATGATAAGTTTGATTATCACCCAAATGATACAATATACCAGTCACGTCGCGAAGATATTAATGGAACAGAGAACCCAGGTACAAAAACAATATTTACACAACTTTGGGAAGAAACATTAAATGAAATAGAAGGAATACAATTAGCTTATGCACAATTCATGGGGAGAAAATAATGAATAAATGTTATATTGCTAGCGGATGGTTTTCACCTGACTGGTTAGCAGAATTAGAAAGTATAAAATCAGTCCTAGATGATCTAGATCTAGATTACTTTTCACCAAAAGACGAAAATCTTGCAAAACCAGATGACGCAGTTAGTGTTCAAGATGCAATATTCGATGGCAACATTAATGGCATGGAAGAGTGTGACTGGATGATATGCAATACACGTAACAAAGATATGGGTAGTATTTTCGAAGCAGGTTATTTTCACAAATTAGGAAAACCTATCATTTACTTTTGTGCAGGCCTTCCGCCTGGTGCGCAATTCAACTTAATGTTAGCAGCTTCTGGTCTCGCTGTTTGGACAAACATTGATGACCTTAGAGGGTATCTCGAAGATTGTATTGGCATGGAAACACTTTTAGAACATCGATATAGAGGACAAATAGAATAATGAATATATTTATTACAGGCGAAAATGGTTTTATTGCAAAGAATTTGAAACAGCGTAGTAAGCATTTTGAAAACATGAATATTGTAACTGGTGCTGTTGATTATCTTAATATGCACAAAAAAGGAGAGCCGTGCGTATATCAAAACTCGATTGATCAATGGAAATTATTCTTTGAATACAATAAGGTTGATGTAATTATTCACAACGCAGCTGCAGTAGGTACTGATGTAGTTGCTTTAGATGTAACACAATCAACAAGAACTAACGTCGAAGGAACTTATAATATTTGTCGTGCTGCAAAAGCTTTAGACATACCAGTCTGTTATATAGGCACAACTGTAATATACGATGTTAAACAATACCAAGAAACAGAAATAACAGAGAATAGTGAAAAAAGCCCGCATACGCTATATGGTTGTCAAAAGTTATGCGCAGAAGATATCATAAAGTCTCAAACAAATGAATGGATGATTGTTAGGCCTCTTTTTGCGTATGGAGGTGAAGGAGATATGAATTCTTTGATTGCAAAATCAATCTATGCAGCCCTGAATAGGAAAACTCAAATTGACATGTTTCTTGACAAAGATAAAATTAAAGATTACATGCATGTTTATGATTTTACAGATGGAGTTTTAACAGCAATACAACAGCAACTTTGGATGTCTGATTGGAACATCGCAGCAGAAACACCTATAAAAACTGGTGATATCATAAGAATAATTGAAAAGACGTGTGATATAGACTTGGCAGATGTTGTTCAGTGGCATACTAAAACTGACTACCTAGGTAATCATAGATTAAGTTCTAAAAGCTTTAGAAGTGTCGCTGGATGGTCTCCATGTATTAGTTTGAGTGAAGGCATTAAAATGACATTTGAAAGTATCTTACAGTCAGAAGGCTATAACCCGCTCAGGTACTTAGAAGAAGCAAAAAGAAGAAACATTGATTTGACGGAATTTTATTAATGCAGCAAGAATTACAAGACAAGTTGTTTCAAAAGTACCCAGATATTTTTGTACAAAGACACTTATCAAATGATAAAACATCTATGTGCTACGGCATTCAATGTCCTGATAGTTTTTATGACATTATTGATGCTTTGTGTCAATGCATACAATCTCACGTTAAGTATAAAAAGTCAGAATTTGAGAAAGACTCTCGTGGTTGGCTAGGGTCTTTACATCCTCCGAATATTAAAACAGTAAAAAATTGTGAGGCTTTGCAAGTGAAAACAAAATTCGGACAATTAAGGTTTTACACCACAGGAACTGATGACTACATAAGAGGCGCAATAGCAGTTGCAGAAATGCTATCACGCAAAATAAAATAAATAAACTTCTGCAAAAACTGCTTTAACTAGATATATAAAAGTTGTGCGAAATTTAAGGAGAAAAAATGACACATTCACAATACAAATGTCAAGTACAAGGAAAAGAAAGCTTTATAGATAACCAGTTTGTTATCTTTTCACAAGCGTATTTAATCAACGCAGTGCAAGAGTTTTGCAACTTATACGGACATGATTCAAAAAATAGAGCAAGAGTACTTGAACTAGGGTGTTATAACGGCCGCGTCATGCATTTTATGACACAGCAAATGTTATTCGTAAACTATACAGGTGTAGATGTCACACAAAAATATCTTACACACTCACCTGTACAGAGAAGAAAAGATGTAACACTTCTTTGTGAAGATGTTACGCAAGGTTTGTCAGTTGCAAATGGTTCTCAAGATATGGTTATTTGCTCTGAAGTGCTTGAGCATATTAATGCACCAGACCTACCAGGTGTAATCCAAACACTTTATGATAAGTTGGCAATAGGTGGCAGGCTTGTTGTTTCTTTTCCAATGAATACACGAGACAAACAATTTCACAAACTTGAAAAAGAAAAAGGCTTGGGCCACGTAAATTTCCCTGTTTATGAAGATTTTATTTTGCTTTGTGAAAGTATCGGTTTTACACATGTCAAGTACGATAGTGGATTTTCTCTAAAGTCAAGTTATAGATGTGATTACAAAGATCCTCTTTATAAAAAGTTTAGATCTCGCTTAGGTTCGCCGGTTGCAAGAGCAATATGGATGACATTAACAGATGATCATACTGGCGGCGGCTATTTTACGTTTGATAAACTTAAAAAAGAAGTATGAGCGGAAAAGCTTTAGGTGGGAAAAGAGCAACTCGTCAAGAAATAGAAAACATTCTTGACGAGTTGTATTCTTTTGGTTTCAAAAATCATTGCCAAAAATTTGAAGTTTGTGGATCTTATCGGCGAGGAAAGCCAGACTCAGGTGATATTGATATCGTCATCATACCAAAAGAAACATTTGCTGACTGGTTTGAAAACTTGGAGTTGCCTAAAAGGTACGGTCGGTTTGCAAACAACATTTTAGTCAATGGTGTCCAAGTTGATTTTTTCTTGTGCGATGAATTTGATTACCCGACAGCTGTCATGACATGGACAGGATCACGTGGCTTTAATATTATGATGCGTGGAAAATCATTTGACGCAGGATACACCTATACAAGGCATGGAATGTACAAAAGAGGAACTAATAAGATTGTTAAAGGTATTAAAGAAGAATCTGAGATATTTAATCTTATAGGGTTAACATACATTCCACCGGAGAACAGATGAAAGTAAAAGAATCTGCTATAAGAAAGTACATTAGAAAATTACTAATGGAAACTTTTTACGTCAATCCTGATGGCGTTGCAATGTCTAGAAAACAGTTTGAAAAACAAAGGGGCAACGAGAAAATTAAGTCATCTGGTATGCCAGATGACGCACCAGGAGTTGTGCGTAGCTTTCCTGTTAAATTAGCAATGAGAGCTAAAGAAGAATATGAAAGTATGCAACAAGATGACCCTGAAATGTTTGACATGATTAAAGAAAAAGTATTTGCATATGCATATGGGAGTACATATGACGAGCTTCTTGATAATTTGACATTCACAGAATCAGATATAAAATATATTAATAAGGACATTAAATCAGCACTTTATGATAAAACTAGCTTTAATTCAGCAATAGCACTATTAGAAAGCTTTATGCCTGAAACAGCAGCTTATCTTAAGCACATAACCGCTGCTTCTGATGATTTTTCTCTTGGGGATCCTGAACCTGGCCCAAGTACAAATTTAAGCCCATCAAGTTATCCTGCCTTCACCGGTCAGACACTATTTGAGTTATTTTTTAAGCCTCCTGAGCAAGACAAGACTGGCATGGGAAAGTCATTAACTGATGCTATTGTCAACAATATAATCGCGGCAATGTCACAGGTTCAAAATCAAACACCTGTAGAGTTTGCTGATAAACACTATCCTACTTTTGAATCAGTTGTCAATAATGCATTTAAAAAGAACCCAATTATTGCAAACAATGCGCAAGTTTTGGAACCGTATCGAAAAGGTTATTTAGATTCAATCTATTACGTATTGCGTGAATTAATTGCAGAAATTAATTATGAATTTTTGTATTATAATCGAGGACCTAAATCTGGAGAAGGCACAACAAACCCAACAGATGTAATGATGTTTTTGCCTGATGATCGTAAAATGTTAAATTATACTAACAAAGCTTTAATTAAATATTTAAATTCTGATCAAAATAGATATGCCAACATTGGAGAAGATTACTCTTGGATGTTGCCTGATATTCACAGAGACGAAAGTTATTACAAAGATCAAATTCCAGAATTAAGAAGCATGCCTAGTTATTATGATACTAAATTTTCTGTTAATCCAAAATTTGCTAGCTATGTAGAAAAACAAATTGATATAATGTTTAATGGTAGATTGTATGATAACATGATGTTTGGCGTTGGATTTGAAAAACAAGGTATTGAAGTTGAGATGTATGATGATGATGTAGGTGATAAATGGGACAAAAGCTAATTTAAAAACTTTACTAAACGTGTAAATATGCCACATACATAATATAATTTGTATGTGGTTTTATTGTATTTAAAAGGAGTATTATGCCCGTTATTATCCCCCCACCGACCAAATTCGTTGGTCTTCACTGCCATTCTGGTTTCTCTGTTTATGATGGTCTAGGTTATCCTGCCGACCATATTGATTTTGTTATTGAAAACGGCATGGATGCTTGGGCATTGACCGATCATGGAAACGGTTCCGGTCTTGCGCATGCACATAAACATGCTGAAAAGCTCAGAAAGAAAGGTGTCAAGTATCGACAAATTTATGGTTGTGAATTTTATTTTGTACCGTCGCTAAAACAATGGCGCGGTGACTATGAACAAGCAAAAATTGACCGTGCAGCTGCAAAGCAAAAAGCAATTAAAGAAGAAGAGGAAGGCGGTCATATTATCGAAAACGAAGAAGAAACTAAAACCTTTAAATTGTCTAATGACGAATGGAAACGACGTTATCATCTGGTAATCACTGCGCAAAATGCTGAAGGTTTATCCAACCTCTTTACGCTAATTAAGCGTGCCTATACAGATGGTTTCTACAGATATCCTCGGATTGACTTTGATCTTCTGAAAAAATATGGCAA
>MDTB01156634.1_pt1 | contig 17418 bp, 16 predicted proteins | sample 811161 | NCBI WGS metagenome assembly MDTB01 (sample SAMN05326650, study PRJNA326480) | marine metagenome | isolation source: seawater | place: Mediterranean Sea | collected 2009
ATGACTGAGCAAAAGACTGCATCAAGCCAGCCGTTAATGGCTCACCTCCTCGAATTACGCAATCGTCTGCTACGGGTTTTTATCGCAGTTTTGGTTATATTTGCTATTTTATTTCCGTTTAGCGAAGCGCTGTATTTGTATATCTCAGAACCTTTGAGAGCCTTTTTACCCAGCGCCTCAACCATGATTGCCACAGAAATTACCTCGCCATTTCTGACCCCATTTAAACTTACTTTAGTATCGGCCATGTTTGTCAGCATGCCCTATACCCTGTATCAGTTATGGGCCTTTGTAGCGCCGGCACTGTACCAGCAAGAAAAGAAAATCGCCGTACCGCTGTTCTGTGCCAGTGTGATTTTATTTTATACCGGTATGGCGTTCGCCTATTATCTTGTGTTTCCCTTAGTGTTTATGTTTTTCACCAGTGTGGCGCCAGAGGGGATCAGCGTTATGCCGGATATTCGTGCCTACTTAGATTTTGTTTTAAAACTCTTTATGGCCTTTGGTTTAAGCTTTCAAATACCTATAGCCGTGGTGATTCTGTCCTGGATAGGCACAGTAAACCCCAACAAACTCGCCAAAAAGAGACCCTATGTGTTTGTACTATGCTTTGTTATAGGCATGCTTTTGACACCGCCAGATATTATTTCTCAGGCGCTATTAGCCATTCCTATGTGGTTATTATTTGAGGTGGGTATTTTATTTGGCCGCTTAGTCAGCAACAAATCTTAACGAGAGTGAATTTACACAGTGACGAATATTCTTAGGGGTAAACTGCTCACCCTCAAACACATGGCCTAGATGACCGCCACAATTGGCACATAGAATTTCCACCCGACGACCATCCGCATCTACTTCACGCCTCACCGCACCAGCAATTTCGTCATCAAAACTCGGCCAGCCACAGTGGGAAGAGAATTTACTTTTAGACTGATAGAGTGGCGTATCGCAACGTTTGCAGACATAGGTGCCAGCATCATAATGATCATTATATTCGCCGGTAAAAGGCATCTCAGTGCCCTTATGCTCGATAATTCGCTGCTCTTCAAAAGTTAGTGGGTTGTATTTACTCATTATTCTAAGTTCACTCTTTCAATGATTTTGATTAGCGCTTCTTTAACTGTTTCTTGTAGCTCAGGGTAGCGAATGGCGTACCATAATTGAACCATAATAGCGTGCAAAGCCTGTAGACTACATTCGTTGTCAGGTATATCCATAATTTGATGACTATTGATTAAACGCAGATAATCAAATTGCGGATGACCTATAGAGGCATATTCCCAATCCATAATAAATATGCCATTTTTACTTTGAATAATATTTTCAGGAATTAAATCATGGTGGCACAGCACTGGATGCCAATCTTGGGTGTCTATAGTTCGGGCTATTTTAAGAAGCGCTTGCCTAATTGTTTTATCAAGGTACAGCGGACTTAACTGATTGCAGTAGTCACGGACGTAAAGCTCATAATTAAGAACATCAAGATCAGGCAATTCAATAGACTGAATATCCTCTATAGCCTTTATTAGCTGCTTTTTTGTATCTGACTTTAGAGCTTTATCGGCATCCAAAGCATAACCGTCGATATACTCAGTAACCAAAATACGGCTATCAGAATAATAAAATCTGGGTACAAAATGAGTGGACTGAAGTTTTTTTAGGATAGTAATTTCATTTTGGCGATTAATACCTAGCTTGTCAGCTTCGAGATTGTTGATTCTAAAAACCGCGCGTTTGGAACTCGCTTCGATAAGGTAACTGGTATTAGTTAGACCGCCCTCAAGTTGCTTAACAATCTTAGGCTCAGATTGAAAAGGCACCTGCCATTGGCGCCAATTCTCTAGGTACTGCTTAACTTGATTCTGTACGTTGCTGGAAATAGGCTTTTCTCCACGCTAGATAACCAATAACCGCTAAAACTAAATAGATGCTATAAAGGCCTACTGTTTGATAGAGCTCACGGTCGATATATAAAAAGATAGAGACCGCATCGATTACAATCCAATACAACCAATTTTCCACTATTTTGCGCGCTACCATAAAGGTAGTAATCACACTGCCCCAGGTAGTAAATGAATCTATGTAGGGCATTCTGGCATCGGTGTTTTGCGACAGTAAATAACCTGATATTGCCGATAAAACCAATACCAAACCAATAGCAAGCAGATGGTTTTTTAATCCCCAACAGCTTAATTTAATCCCTTCAGATGAATTGCCGCCCTTCTGCCACTGATACCAACCATAGACCGCCATCACCATATAATAGGCATTCAGCCCCGATTCCATATATAGGCTTACATCACCAAATATCCAGATGTAAATACCGGTGCTTATAAAGGCACAGTACCAACAGAGGCTATTTTCACGCATAGCAAATAACAGGTAGGCAATACCTAGGATAACTGCAACTGTTTCTAATCCAAACCATTCAAACATTATTTAAGCGCCTTATATCCGGGAATTACCTTCATCACATAGACCGCCATATTAAATTCTTTATAGCAGTCGGCAATAGTTTTTTGCACCGCCTGCATGGCGTGATCATACTCCCCCTGCACTACCGTGCTGGTGGGAAAGGTGGAAATTTTGAGTTGATCAAATTGATTAATACGCTCAATAAAACCATCAATGGGAGGAATAAATTCCTCCCGATTGGGGTACATACTAACGTCTATGGTAACTTGCATCATTAAATACCTAGGGGCAAATTAAAAATCAGCGCGCAGTGAGACACCGATTACCTTGGGTGCGCCTAGCTGTTGAAATTCGGTTTCATCAAAGCCCTCGCCAGAACGCGGATCAGCATCCCAACCAGCAAAGCCACGAACCCCATAATCTTTGTCCGTTGCATTATTGATAAAGGCCGCGAGTTCATAGCTCTCAACGCTGTAGGCTAATCGAGCATTCACTAATTTGTATGCCTTAGATTGGTAATTATGAGAATCAGAATAATAAAACTGATCCTTGCCCTCTACTTCAATAGATGCCGAAAGCCTTTCAGAAAGTGCATATTGCAAAGAAGTTGCAAAATTATATTCAGGTGCATGGGCTGCAGCTCTGCCTTTTAGGTTAAAGGCGTCAGGATCTAAATTATTGTGTTCGGTTATTTTGGTTTTAAGTAAGCCAAGACTTGAGTTAAGACTCAAATTATCTTGCAGTTGCCAAGTCATCTCCCACTCAACACCATAACTGTAGCCCTTTCCAGCATTGGTGGTGAAATCAATAAAGCTTGCCGCGCCCGCTTCATTAACAACTGCCGTTGATGATTTTAGTTGAAGGTCTTGGCGATCGGTGTAGAAAGCCGTCACGCGATTGATGATTTTGCCATCAGGTGAGTAGAACTTTCCGCCAATCTCATAGTTCAACTGAAACTCAGTATCAAAATGTCGGTCAGACTCACTGGGCAAGTTTTCCTCAGCATTAAAACCACCGGCTTTATAGCCACGGGTAACACTGAGGTATAAAAGATCATCCGCTTGGGTAGATAATTCAAGTGCCAATTTACCACCAACTAAGTTTTCATCATTTTTGCCGCTAATTTGATTGCTATCAAAGTAATCCGATTGCCAATTTTCATAGCGAAGTCCTGAGGTCAATGAAAGGTTTTCTTTGATTGAAGTTCTAGCTTCAACAAACAAGGATGCAGATGAAGTTTCATACTGACTGGTAAACCGCGATGAATAGGTATAATCCCTGGTCAAATCAATCATAGAATCTTGATAATAAACCCCAATTAACCAATCACTATTGACTATTTGACCCTGAGGGCCAGAAATCCAACGAATTTCGGCAGAGTCTCGCGCAATATCCCGCAGATAATTATCAAATGCTTGATAGCCGGGCTGAAATTCAAGGTCCGTCCAATCTTCATCATAACCATACTCAGTATCAGTTCGGTTGCTAGTTACAATAGTCTTCAAAGTAACAATATCATTTATCTTCCAATCACTATTAACCGCAAATGCTGTAGTGTCTTGACGATCATGCCCAGGTTGGTCCGACATCATGGTGCGATTTTCATCTAAAGAAAATGCGTCATAACCATTATCAATATCCAAATGCAGTGCCGTAAAATCAACGGTTAAATTATCAGCCGCCAAATAACGCAACTTTAACCTAGAGGTCGACTCATCAATATTGTTGGTATCTTTTCGATCCAATGTGATGTTACTGATAAAACCGTCCGAAAGTGTTTTTCCGCTTGCTACTCGGTACAACCACTGGTCATTAAGGGCGCCACCAAAAGCTGTTTCTAGGTTTCTACCACCATAGCTACTCAGCGAGCTTTTAGCATAGCCCTGTGATTCAGCTGTTGGACCAGCTGTTTGAAGGCTGATCACACCCGCCAGTGCATTGGCACCAAATCGAGTTCCCTGAGAACCGCGAAGCACCTCAACCTGATCTATATCAAGCAAGGTTGCTGCACCGCCAAAGCCAGTAAAATCAATACCATCAACATAGGTTCCAACAGAAGGATTTAAAGGTGCCACAAATTGACTGCGCTCACCAATACCCCGAATTTGAAAGTATCGACCCCTAGAAGCGCCAGCGGCAAAATTAACATTGGGTGTTAAAGCCAAAACATCTTCAAGATGGCGGCTATTGCGCTGGTTAATTACATCTGAATTGATCACCGAGATACTGGTAGGAATATTTTTTAACTGCGCTTCACGAAAATCAGAAGAAACAATAATTTCTTCAATATTATTATCAGCACTGGTCAGCGAAATAGTACAAAAAGAGAAAATACAAAAAAATACAAATGAAAACGGTTTAAACAAAAATTGCATAGTTGAGCCTCAATAACAATGGTTAAGGAGACCCGGAATCAAAAGACGAGGTGGAGGTTATTACTTAGTTCCTATTCCTACGCCGGCATAATCCGGATCAGGTTCAAAGGGTGCTTCTCAGGTTTTTTCAGACCGCCCCTTAGGCAAGTTGAAGTCTAGCATTGAGTAAGTATAGGTTGCAACCAGAGCAAATTTTGAAATTTTCACCCATTAATCACCTAATACTAAAGTATTAGTGCTTATAGGTTATACAAATATGCTGCAAATTATAATAACTTGTACATTGTGATAGGAATTTTTTTAAAAAGTTAGATTGATTAATCATCAGTAACTAATCGATTTTCGAGCACAGCTCTGTAAATACGATTTTTTAATGGAAAATACCAAGGGATTTAGTTATGGACGCTCAAAAATATGAAGGAACATCATCCCCAATAAAAATGGATACATTTGAAATTGGCAGTGATGACATGATGAATGAAGCAATTAGCCAGTTGGAAGCGGCATTTGAACTAGGACTAGCTGGTTTAAGGCAATACTTAAATCAACTAGCCCCAGAAGATCGAGAAAAAGTTATTTTGACGATCACTGATAGTATACAAAAATACTAATTTAGATCTTCAGATAATTTAGAGAATAAGCGCTTTAATTGATTGGGTCTAAGCGCACTCATCTGATTATAGAGTCTAGCAACAGGATCACCATCCTCGCGAACCTCATCAGATTCTTGATAGAGACATTCTGGCTCAACGCCGAAGAAGTTAGCGATACGAACAACGGATTCTCGTCGCGGCTCTTTGGTTCTTTCGTTTAAAATTCGATTAATAGTCGGTTGTGGCACCCCGCACCCACGAGAAAGCCCGCTTTGCGAAACACCATTTTCACGCATTAATTTTGCCAATTGTTGGCTAATATCTTGTTTACTCATAAGTCCTTTCCCTTCCCTGTAGACAATTTTATATATATAGCACCGAAAACACCACCTTTTGAGTGAATGTTTCATTTTTTTTACAAATACTATCAACTAATTTAATCGAAAAAATAATATCAATCTAAATTAGCACCTAACTCTAAACATCATCAAGATTGTAAATCAGCAACCAACTCTTGCACTACAGAGGGATCAGCTAATGTCGATATATCGCCTAATTGCTCAAATTCACCGCTGGCTAATTTTCTTAATATTCTACGCATAATCTTACCCGATCGGGTTTTTGGCAACCCTGGAGCCCAACTAATGACGTCGGGTTTGGCAATAGGACCAATTTCAGCGGCACAAAGATCAATCAATTGTTTTTTTAATGCCTCACTAGGCTCAACGCCCACCATTAAAGTGACAAAACAAAAAATACCCTGCCCTTTGATATCATGAGGGCAACCCACCACTGCAGCTTCAGCAACTGACTCATGAAGCACCAGAGCGCTTTCAACCTCAGCCGTTCCCATACGATGCCCAGATACATTGAGTACATCGTCTACACGCCCTGTTATCCAGTAATAACCATCTTCATCACGACGGGCACCATCACCAGTGAAATAATAACCGGGATAAGCGCTAAAGTAGGTATCTATGCAGCGTTGGTGATCACTGAATACCGTTCTAATTTGACTCGGCCAAGATTCCTTAATCATCAACAAACCTTCACCCGCCCCCTCAATCTCCTGACCTTCAGGGTCTAAAATTGCCGGCTGTACGCCAAAGAAAGGTAGTGCGGCGGAACCCGGCTTTAGCGCCATAGCACCAGGAAGGGGGGTTAGCATATGTGCACCAGTTTCCGTTTGCCACCAGGTATCTACTATGGGGCATTTGGACTCTCCCACCACTCGGTAGTACCAGTCCCATGCCTCTGGGTTTATTGGCTCTCCAACCGTACCTAATAGTTTGAGTGAACTTCTCGAGGTTTGACTTACAAAATCATCACCAGCACCCATTAACGCACGTATTGCAGTTGGTGCCGTATAAAATTGATTGACCTGGTGTTTATCTATAATTTGCCAAAATCGAGAGGCATCGGGATAGGTCGGCACACCCTCAAACATTAGGGTTGTGCCGCCATTGCACAGTGGTCCATACAGAATATAGCTATGACCGGTAATCCAACCCACATCGGCAGTACACCAATATATATCACCCTCTTTGTAGTCAAAGGTATATTTATGGGTCATGGCGGACATTAAAAGATAACCCGCCGTGGTATGAACCACACCTTTTGGTTTACCAGTAGATCCTGAGGTATACAAAATAAACAGCGGATCTTCAGAATCCATTATTTCTGGCTGACAGTCAGCAGACACCGCACTAACAGCTTGCTGGTAATTTATATCCCTACCTTCATGCCAATCAGTTGTGGCAGCTGTGCGCTCAACAACAATACAACTATGTACCTCAGGACAACTCAGTAAGGCTACATCGGTATTTCTTTTAAGTGGAATTTTTTTCCCACCCCTTACCGCCTCGTCTGCAGTAATAACCAATTTACAATCGGAGTCTAAAATTCTGCCTCTTAAAGCTTCGGGAGAAAACCCACCAAAAACAACGGAATGAACGGCACCGATTCTTGCGCAGGCAAGCATCGCATAGGCGGCTTCGGGAATCATAGGCATATATATGCAGACTCGATCACCTTTTTTTATACCGCGATCACGAAGCACATTACCTAGTCTTGAAACCTGCTCATGAAGCTCTAGATAGGTAATTTTTTTGTCTGATTCAGGCTCGTCACCCTCCCAAATGATGGCCACTTGATCTGAACTGTGTTCTAAGTGACGGTCTATACAGTTAACAGCAACGTTTAGTTTTCCATCCACAAACCAAGACGTTTGCGCATCTTGAAACTCAACTCTGTTGAGTAATTCCCAGGGTTGCTCCCAACTTAAGAATAGATTCGATTGCTCCAACCAAAAAGTATTGGGGTCTTCAATTGATTGGTTGTACATAGCCTGATAATCATCTCTATTTACCCAAGCACTGGCAGACCAACTTTCAGCAACTGAATAAACAACCTTGTCAGACATCTAATACTCCATATTTCGAAATTGATACTAATTTAATGAGTGTATTTACTTTAGTCTCTCAGCTCAACCAAATCATTGATTTTTAAAGAAAACTAAACAGTATTGAATCAAATATCATGCCACAAAAGCACAAACAATTGAAAATGAATAAATTTAGCCTTTTTTGGAAAGCACAAGCGAATATTAATTGCACTGGCCAATTTGCAATGCCACACCAATCGCCAGAACATCTAATATTACTAAATGAACTATCCTAGGTGAAATCAGAAGATATTTTTTGGGCAATTCAAAAAAATCAGCATGCAAGCTATGATTACTTTCATCACAAAGCCGACCGTGTTTTGATGCTAGTGAAATAACTATGGCGCCATTTTTTTCGCCATTTGCGCTACTTCGATCATTTCTTGGTTGTCATTGGTATCAGAGACAAGAAAAAAAACATCCTGATTATGGCTGCACGATGCAAACATTTTTTGATTCAAAATATCATCACTACTAGAAACCGGTAAATTAAGTTTGAGAAATTGATTGGCTGCATCTCTTGCCACAATACCACTACCGCCCAATCCAAAAAAATAAATCCGCCTTGCTTTAACAAAGGCCTCGACGATCTGACTGATTCGCTGGTGACAGATATTTTCATGCACTCGTACGAGATTATTAATCGCGGTATCAAATGTTTTGGGCGCAAAGCTCGCCACATTATCAGAAGGCTCTATTTTTGGATTTAAAAAACAGACTCCACTTGCAAGAGATTCAGCTAATCTAAGCTTTAGATCGGGGAACCCTTTTGCTTTAAAGCGCTTACAAAATCGATTAACACTGGGTTCACTCACTGCTGATTTTTTTGCCAGGTTAGCTATGCTTGATTGGGTTGCAGATTTGGGGTCTGCAAGAATTGTTCTAGCCACTTTCGCTTGGGTCTTATTAAGTGTTGGCAAATCTTGTGAAATCATCTGAATAAGACTTTGATTCGGGGCATTAGGTAATACTAGAGGTTCACGACTCATCTCAATCCTTAAGTTTTTCGTGGAATTTTGGCAGTAATGAAAATACATCACCCTACCCAGTTTAACGCCCTGCGTGTGCTTCCATTGCAACACATGAATCAAGGGTGATTGTGGCAAAAAACCTTGGATACCGACAAAACACCCTAAAAAATGACGTCTTTTTGTAATTATAAGCAAAAAAAACGGTTATCAATTGATTAAAATGCTGTGAAAAATTATAATTTTTGTAATTTTACTACAAATCAAGGTTTCCCTCCTATGTTCAAAATAGCCATTAATGGTTTTGGCCGTATTGGTCGCAATATTGTCAGAGCTTATTACGAACGCCCTGAGCTTCACGATAAACTTCAAATTGTTGCAGTTAACGATTTAGGTGACGTTGAAATCAGCGCGCACCTTTTACAATTTGATACAGTCCATGGTCGCTTTAACCAACAGGTTGAAGTTGGCGATAATAAAATGACTGTTAACGGTGATGAAATTAAATGGTTCTGTGAGCGAGACCCTGCCAATCTTCCTTGGGGTGACCTAGGTGTTGATGTGGTATTTGAATGTACTGGCGTGTTTACTAAAAGAGATAAAGCGGCACTTCATATCGCTGGCGGTGCTAAGAAAGTGATTATCTCGGCCCCAGGCTCAGGTGTTGATGCTACGATTGTTCATGGCATTAATCATGATCAGTTAACTTCGTCTCATGAAATTATTTCTAATGCTTCTTGTACTACCAACTGCTTAGCGCCTTTAGTAGCCCCTCTTCAGGAGGCTATGGGTATTGAATCTGGCTATATGACCACGGTTCACGCCTATACTAATGATCAACAGCTAAGTGATGTTTATCACTCAGATGTTTACCGTGCTCGCTCTGCAACCCAGTCAATGATTCCTACTAAAACCGGAGCGGCTGTTGCAATTGCGGATGTAATCCCTGAATTAGCTGGCAAACTCGACGGCATGGCTGTTCGAGTTCCAACCATTAATGTTTCTTTGGTTGACCTCGTTCTTAATGTCGGAAGAGACACTAGCGTAGAAGAAGTTAATCAAGTGCTGAAAACAGCAGCTGAGAGTGATCTTGGCAGCGTTTTAAGCTACTGCGATCAGCCTTTAGTTTCTGCTGATTTTAATCATATTGCTTACTCAAGTAACTTTGATTCTTTGCAAACCCGTGTCAACGGATCTATGGTTAAGGTAATGGCTTGGTACGACAACGAATGGGGTTTCTCAAACCGCATGCTCGACAATAGCCTTGTACTCTTAAACGCGGAATAATTTTTTATGCCAAGAAGAACCAAAATCCTTGCAACATTAGGGCCTGGAAGCAGTGATGAAGCCAACCTGACTAAATTGATTCAGGCCGGCGTCAATGTTTTCCGTCTGAATTTCTCTCATGGTAGCGCTGAGGAACATACTGAGCGAGCTATGACGATTCGGAAAATTGCCAAGTCATTGCAAATGCCTGTGGGTATTCTTTGTGATATGCAGGGCCCAAAAATTCGCATTGGCAGCTTTGCCGATGACGCTAAGATCGAACTTGTTGAGGGTGATATTTTCAACCTTGATAGCGCTATGGATAAAGAAGCTGGAAATCAGGATGCTGTTTATATCGAACAGGAGCTTCTGGAAGATATGGATGCCGGTGATGTATTGCTGTTAGACGATGGTCGTCTAACCTTTGACATTTTAGAGAAATCGGCAACTGCCGCGCGCTGCAAAGTAGTTCAGGGTGGCGTACTTTCTAGTAAAAAAGGTGTTAATAAATTTGGTGGCGGCCTTTCAGCGGATGCTTTAACACCCAAAGATAAAGCGGATATTAAAACTGCGGCAGCCTTAAAAACTGATTACCTAGCTATTTCGTTTGTTAGAGCGGCTGCTGATGTTGAGCTTACTAGACAGCTACTTAAAGATGCTGGCAGCAGTGCTCACATTATTGCTAAGGTTGAGCGCGCTGAGGCTATTACTGATGAATTCTTACCTGGCATTATCAAGGCGTCTGACGGTGTGATGGTTGCCCGTGGTGATTTAGGTGTAGAAATCGGCGATGCCAACTTGGTTGCTGTTCAAAAACAGCTGATTGAAGCTGCTATGGCCGCTAATAAAGTGGTAATTACTGCGACTCAAATGATGGAATCAATGATTACTGCACCAACACCAACCCGCGCTGAGGTATTCGATGTTGCCAATGCTGTTTTGGATGGAACAGATGCTGTAATGCTTTCGGCTGAAACTGCTGTAGGTAGCTACCCTGTTGAAACCGTTACCGCTATGGCTAGAGTGATTGAAGGCGCTGAAAAACACCCTCTTACACAGCGCTCCAAGCACAGAATTGATGAAACATTTGAACGTATTGATGAGTCTCTGGCTTTGTCTGCCATGTATGCCGCTAACCACCTCAAGGGCGTTAAAGCAGTAATTTGCATGACTGAGACTGGCTTCACGCCATTGCTAATGTCTAGAATCACTTCGTCTTTGCCAATCTATGCCTTTGCTGAAAAAGCGGGTACCTGTGAAATTACTGCGCTATATAAGGGCGTAGTGCCGGTTCCGTTTGAAACATCCACGCTAGATCCTTCTGATATCAATCATTTGGCAGTCGAGAAGCTTCGTGAATATGATGCAGTTTCGGATGGCGACTTGGTACTTGTCACTAAGGGTGACTTTGTCAATGTTCAGGGCGGTACCAACACTCTTAAAATTGTTCGCGTCGGCGACGAAATCCGCTAGCAAAAAAAATGCCCTCAGCAATTATGCAGAGGGCATTTAAGCTTTCTTTTTTATTTGACCCTAACTTGCCCAATACACAGTCACAGGAACCTGTGATTGCTGCAGTACTGACCTAATAGGAAGCTCTGTAGCATCAGTTCCTGCCTGAGCCTGATCGAGTACCTTTTGTTTGTTTTCTCCGCTTATATGAATAATAAGACACTCTGTATTTAATAAACGTGGCAAGGTCATACTCATTCGCTCATGAGGAGCTGCTGTTGGCATAACCGCAACACAACTGCGACCTGAATGTAGATCAAGACCCGATGCGAGCGCTGTAGCTCCGGGAAAAAGAGATGCAGTGTGCCCATCGTCGCCCATTCCAAGAATAACCACTGTAAACTTACCATACTCTGATAGCGCGGCTTCAAGCTCTGTCTCTCCATCAATAGCGGTTTCTGCTGAATTTTTTAGTGACAAAAACTGTGCGCAATGCGCTTCATTGATCAATAAATTTTCTCGCACTAATTTTTCATTGCTATCTTTATGCGCATTATCAACCCAGCGCTCATCCGCTAGGGTTACAGTAACTTTTTCCCAATCTAATACTTGCTGAGAAAGCTGATGAAAGAAGCCCATCGGCGTTCGGCCACCAGAGAGAATCAAGGACGCCTTACCCTGCTTTTCAATGGCATTTTTTAGACGCTCACTAACCTCTGCCGATAGTGACATATCAAGTGCAGAGGTATTTTCAAACTGTTTTAAATCCATTGTTTACTCCCCCTTAGCAATTTTTAGGCTAGATACCAGCTTCTACCATCATTTTCTATGAGCGATTCAGATTTTCCTGGCCCCCAAGAGCCGGCATTGTAATATTTAACATCGCCGCCCTTATCTGCACAGGCATCTAGAAGTTCATCACACCACTGCCATGATGCTTCAACTTCATCCCTGCTAACAAATAACCACTGATCACCATTCAATACTTCTAATAGAAGTCGCTCATAGGCATCTACTATTCTTCCGTCTTCACTTGGATCTAGGAAATCTAGGTTAAGCGTTCGTTTTTCAAGGCTTGAGCGCTCTTTCATACATTGCTTTTTAGACAGCATCTCCAGCTGAATGCCCTCATTGGGCTGCAGTCGAATAACCAGACGGTTGTTTGCCTCTGAATCATCATCAGAAAAGATCGCATGAGGGTTTTCTTTGTAGGTGATCACAATTTGTGTCACCTTATCCTTCATTCTTTTTCCTGTGCGAAGATAGAATGGAACACCCGCCCAACGCCAGTTATCAACAAAAACCTTCAATGCAATAAAGGTTTCTGTATAACTGCTGTCATCAGCGCTACCTTCTTCTTCCATATAACCAACCACTGGTTCACCTGAGATTGATCCAGATGAGTACTGTCCACGAACGGCATGATCGCTAACATTGTTTTTGTTAATTGGCATCATAGCTTTAAGTAGCTTAACTTTTTCAGCGCGAATTTCATCGGCTTCCATCTTATTTGGTGGTTCCATCGCCACTAATGAAAGCAACTGCAGTAGGTGATTCTGAACCATATCACGCAATTGACCCACACCATCGTAGTAGGTCCAACGACCTTCAATGCCGACCGTTTCTGCCGCTGTGATTTGGACATGATCAACACAGCTATTATCCCACTGACTGTGAATAATTCGGTTGGCAAACCGAAGTGCTAATAGATTTTGAACTGTTTCCTTACCTAGGTAGTGATCAATACGGTAAATGCCGCTTTCTGGGAAGAATTTACCCACTGTATCATTAACAACTTTGGAGCTTTCTAAGTCATGTCCAATCGGCTTTTCTAGTACAATTCTTGACTTGGGACCAATACAACTTGCATCATCTAGATGCTGACAAATAGTGCCAAACATACTTGGCGGTGTTGCCATATAAAAGATCAGCGTTCGACTTTCGTCCGACCACTCTTTAAGCACATTAAACTGTTGTTTTTCAGAAAATTCGATGCGAATATATTCAATTCTCTTTTTGAACCTTGACCATACCGTATCGCACCAATCGTCACCGAGATTAGTCTTTAGTGTTTCACCCATTTGTCGAACAAATTCTGCAGAGTCCAATTCTTGACGAGCAACAGCGGCAATGCGCGTATTAGGCGTCAATAAATCGGCTTTATCTAGCTGAAAAAGTGCTGGGAACAGCTTCCGACGCGAAAGATCACCTCGCGCCCCAAATAGAACTAAATCAATTTTATTACTACTCATGCTTATACCTCGGTAGTCTAATACTACTGCTTTTTTTCGTATTCTATACTATCGCAGCTGCTTCGCGCGCTAGCTGCTCAATCTCTGACCAACGTTTTTCTCGTATATCTTTTGGCTTGGCAATCCACGAACCACCCACACACATTACATTGGGTAAGGTTAGGTAATCTAAGGCATTGCCTAAGCTAATACCGCCAGTTGGGCAAAACTTAATAGTTGGAAATGGTCCTGCCATAGCCTTCATTACTGGCGCACCACCGGCAGCTTCTGCAGGGAAAAACTTGAAATTTTCTAGCCCGTATTCCATGCCTCTCATTAATTCACTAACAGTCGATATACCCGGTAAAAATGGGACTGAGGACTTGCTACCAATAACTAAAAGATTGTCTGTAGCGCCAGGGGATATCATAAACTGACAGCCTAAATCTTCTGATAACTTAATTTGCTCTTCACTGCAAACTGTACCTGTACCCACAATAGCTTGAGGAACATGCTTTATTATCTGCCGAATACCTTCAACAGCGGCTTCTGTACGAAGAGTAACTTCTAATACTTTTAGGCCACCCGCTACCAACGCTTCTGCCAATGGCACTGCATCTTCTACTTGATCCAGTGTTATTACAGGGATGACTGGATTTCCCGCTAACATTTTTTGCACCTGTTACTCCTCAAAAATTATTTCAGTTTCTTCGCCGCACCAAGTAGCCCTAAATTTTCTCTGACTACAATAAAAATAGGGATTGGCTTTAAATAACTAACAAAACGACCCTTTTCTTCAAACTTATGGCGAAAATCGCTATTGATAAAAAAATCTATAAATTTTGGCACCACGCCACCGGCAATATATATACCGCCTTTTGCTCCATAAGTAAGCGCTAAATTACCTGCCGCACTACCCATTCCAGAGCAAAACATATTTAAAGACTGCAGCGCTAATTCGTCACTGCCCTCTTGTGCTGCTGCGGCAACTTCTGCCGGGGTTTCATAGACCTTTTCAATATTATTTATGGTGCATAGTGATCGATAGATATTAAATATACCCTTACCCGAAAGTAATCTTTCTAAGGACACTCTGCCATATTCTTCCCGCAAAACACCGACTACAGCTGCCATTCTATCAGTTGTCGGTGGGTAATCTGCATGCCCGCCCTCTGAATCTACGACTTGATAACCATTTTCAGTTGACACTAAACCTGCGACACCTAACCCAGTACCCGCACCGAGGATACCAATGGGTTTCGTTGGTATTGCTCTTTCACCACCCACTTGCACCAGATCATTATCATTTAACTCTGTAATTCCATGCGCCACAGCTTCAAAATCGTTGATCACAAATAATTGCTGGCAACTTAACAACTGCTTCAACTCAGACTTAGTGAAGTGCCAATGACTATTGGTAAATGTAATCTCTTCAACATCCGCTGGACAAGCAACCGCAAAACAGGCGCTTGTAGGTGGATTATTCCAACCCGTTGCATCAGCAATTTCCTGTAACAAATCAATTAGAAGATCTGTGAATTTAGGGTGCTCTTCTACCGAGTGATGAAACTCATACTGGCTTTCCATCTCACCAGCGAGCACTGCGGAAAACCGTGCATTGGTTCCACCGATATCGGCAACAAGATTCCATTCAATAGTCATTTTTAGTTCTCAGGATAAAGAAATGAAGCGCCCTGCTCAGCATCGCTAATATTTTTGCGATTAACGGCAAATATTTCTCGACCGCAGCCGCGCTGTCCTGCAGAGGGCTGAGGTGCTGGGACTCTACTTTCGAGTTCATCCATATCACCTACATAAGCCAATTCACCAGTTTCAGCATTTAGACTGATCATATCGCCATCTTGAAGCTTGGCTAACAAGCCGCCATCAATGGCCTCGGGTACCAAATGAATAGCAGCCGGCACCTTACCAGAGGCACCGGACATACGACCATCGGTCACTAGGGCAACACTGAATCCACGATCCTGAAGAGTTCCAAGGAATGGTGTTAATTTATGCAGCTCAGGCATACCCAAGGCTTTAGGCCCTTGGAAGCGCACAACGACAATACAATCTTTTTCAAGTTTTCCTGCTTTAAACAAAGGTTCTAAGTCATCTTGGCTTTCAATAACCACTGCTGGCGCCTTAACAATTTGATTCTCTTTAGCCACAGCGGAGACTTTTATAACACCACGACCTAAATTGCCCTGCATTAGACGCAGACCACCCTCTTCAGAAAACGGCTTATCTACCGTCGTTAGAACTTCTGTATCTAAAGGCGTTTGCGGTGATTCGTTCCACTCTAGATTACCATCATTGGTTAATGTTGGCTCTTTAGTAAAGTCGGCAAAGTTTTCACCCCAGGCCGTTAGAGCATCAGGATGCATATAGCCTGCATCCAATAACTGACGAAACATACAGCTGGTTCCTCCGGCCGCATGGAAGTGATTCACATCGGCGTGGCCATTCGGATAGACCTTAGCCAAAAGAGGAACGGCGGCTGAAAGATCAGAGATATCGTCCCAATTGAGGATAATCCCTGCAGCTCTAGCGATCGCTACAAGATGCATACTGTGGTTTGTCGATCCACCAGAGGCTAGTAGCGCCACAGTCCCATTCACAATCGCTTTCTCATCGATTACCTTTCCTATGGGTCGGTAATCATTGCCTAGTGCTGTAATTCGCGCTACCTGATAACAAACTTCTTTGGTTAATCGTTCGCGCAGTGGATTATCTGGATTGACAAAAGAACTACCCGGCAATTGTAAGCCCAATGCTTCTAGCACCATTTGATTACTGTTCGCTGTACCATAAAAAGTACAGGTTCCATGGCTGTGATAGGAGTCAGATTCTGCTTGCAAAAGCTCCTCTCGGCCAATTTCACCCTGTGCATAAAGCTGACGAATCCTTTGCTTTTCTTTGTTTGGCAAGCCTGATTCCATAGGGCCTGCAGGCACAAATAGGGTTGGAAGATAACCAAATGAAAGCGCACCCATCAACAGGCCTGGCACAATCTTATCGCAAATACCCAACGCCAAAACACCATCAAACATCTGATGCGATAAGCCAATAGCCGTACACTGGGCAATAACATCACGGCTCAGTAAGCTGAGCTCCATGCCGTCTTGCCCCTGAGTGACACCGTCACACATAGCAGGAACACCACCGGCAACCTGAGCAGTACATCCCATTTCTCTCATTGCCTGCTTGATTTGATCAGGGTATGTAGCATAAGGCTGGTGTGCAGATAACATATCGTTATAAGCAGTTACTATGCCTATATTTCCCGCCTGCATCATTCTCAGGCTATTTTTGTCTTCTTCACCGCAGGCGGCAAAGCCATGAGCCAAATTACCACAGCTTAGCTTGCCACGTTCGGGACGATTGTTAAAATCTTCTTCTAACTGACGTAAATAATCAGAGCGTAAAGTTGCACTACGCTTTATAATGCGCTCAGTTACAGCGGCTATTTGTTGATTGAGATGACCCATATTGGCTCCGTATAAATTAAGCCGTAATTGTAACAAAATTACAAAAGTTAACCATATATAATCAGTAGAATGGTTGTTTTTTGTAATTTTATTACAAAATACTAAAACTTATTAAAAATGACGTTTTACTATACTGGCGCGCATTGCGCTTAACAGGATTGATATAACAGATGAATAATGCACC